>Ga0255768_10001118_pt1 | contig 28074 bp, 13 predicted proteins | sample 071ome_33_FD_179983 | JGI IMG/M metagenome (GOLD analysis project Ga0255768, IMG submission 179983) | Coastal salt marsh microbial communities from the Groves Creek Marsh, Skidaway Island, Georgia - 071412AT metaG (version 2) | ecosystem: Environmental > Aquatic > Marine > Intertidal zone >...
ATCTCAAAGTGAGGAGTGGGATTACAATAAGGCAAGGGAGATGATTCGTGGGAAGACGATTGTATTCTGTCTTCCAGGACGTGGAGTCTCGTATACATTCCTCAAAAACTTTGTGCAACTGTGTTTTGATATTGTGCAATCAGGGGGAAGTATTCAGATTTCACAAGACTATTCCTCAATGGTAAACTTTGCACGATGCAAGTGTTTGGGAGCGAATGTGCTCAGAGGACCTGACCAGGTACCTTGGGACGGCAAACTGCAATATGATTATCAGTTGTGGATTGATAGTGATATTGTCTTTAACACTGAGAAGTTTTATCAGTTGATTTTGTTGGATCAAGATATTTCAAGTGGATGGTATTGTACGGAAGACGGGCAAACGTCATCTGTTGCACACTGGATGGAAGAGGATGATTTCCGTAATAATGGTGGTGTAATGAATCATGAGACATTAGAAACGATGTCTCGTCGTAAGAAGCCTTTTACTTGTGACTATGTTGGATTTGGATGGTTGATTATCAAGCATGGAGTCTTTGAGCATATTGATATGAAGTATCCATGGTTTGCACCGAAGATGCAGGTATTTGAATCTGGAGAGGTTCAGGATATGTGCGGAGAAGATGTAAGTTTCTGTTTGGATGCAAAGGAAGCAGGCTTTGAAATCTGGTGCGATCCTCGTATTAGAGTTGGTCACGAAAAGACAAGGATTATTTGAGATGAAAACGGAATCTTACAATGTATACCGTAATGGGCGTAAGATTTACACACACTTGACACAGGATGAATATTTCGATATTATGGAGGACCTGTCGATAGAGTTTTATCAGACAGGCTCTCCAAGTCCTGAAGACTTATACACTGAAATTATCACGGAGGATTGATTATGGCTATGCGTAAAGGTGGCGGTTATGTGGAGGGTGCGCCCAAGAAAACTCGTCAGGGTAAGGGTATGAATACCAAGTATGCAGCGTCTTCTCGCAATAAGGCTAAGAAGAAGTATCGTGGGCAAGGTAGAGGTTGATATCGGGAGGGGGTGACCCCTCTTTTTTAATGAAAATAAATACGCTGTAAGGGATAGCAACCCCTCTAAAAGTTCTGTTTTGTATAAAACAGGAGCTAAAATGGGTAATTCACCTGTCGATAGAAACAAAGACTACATGAGAGAGATGTGGGGCACGAATCGTCTCGCCTCTGATTATGGATCTATGCAAAGAATCAACGTGCATGAGGAGAAGAAGGAGTTTCTTCAAGAGATTATGGACTATGAGAAGTCTCATGACCTGAAGAAACAGTCGCAACTTCATGAAAAAATCAGAAATGATGATGATTATGATGACTGGGAGTATGGCACAGAGCCAAATTATGGAAATCCCTGGGCTTAAGCATAAATAAGTCAAGAAAACTCTCTGACCAAATGGCAGTCACAAGGATATCAAGAGCATTTAAGGACATTAGTCTGTCTTTTGAACCACATCCTGTGACAAAAGACCTTCCAATCTTAAAAAATGAGAATGCAATACGCCGCTCTGTGAGGAATTTAGTGGAAACTATTCCTACAGAGCGATTTTTTCAACCTCTTCTGGGGTCTGATGTGCGTGCTAGTCTATTTGACTTTGTTGATTACGGCACTGCGACTGTAATTCAAGAGCAAATATTGACAACGATTGAAAACTTTGAGCCTAGAGTGGCAAATGTTGACGTTCAGGTCAATCCACAACCTGATGATAACACCTTTGAGTGTAATATTATCTTCGATATTATCGGTCAGGACTTTCCGACTCAAGAATTTACATTTATACTAGAGGCAACAAGGTAGTAATATGCCTTTTACTAAGTTTACAAACCTAGATTTTGACCAGATAAGGGCGCAGATAAAGGATTATCTTCGTGCAAACTCCAATTTTACGGATTTTGACTTCGAAGGATCTAACTTCTCAGTCCTTATCGATACTCTTGCCTATAATACCTACATTACGGCATTCAACTCTAACATGATTGTCAATGAATCCTTCTTGGATTCGGCAACATTAAGAGAAAATGTCGTTTCATTGGCAAGAAACATCGGTTATGTACCTCGCTCCAGAAGCGCCGCTAAGGCATCTGTGACGATAGAGGTAGAAACAGACGTAGATACTCCTACATTGACCTTAGTGGAGGGTCTGGTATGCGTAGGAAGCGTTAGCAATACAAATTATATCTTCTCAATACCTGAAAGTATTACTGCCACAGTGAAGAATGGTAAGGCAACCTTCTCAAGTATTGATATCTACCAAGGCACCTTCTTAAAAAACCTGTTTACTGTTGATGGATCTCTCGATCAGAGATTTATTTTGAATAATTCCTTCATTGATACATCAACAATCATTGCAAAAGTCAAGGGTGCTGGTGAAACTGGCGAAGGAAGACAATATTCACTCGTCGATAATATCTTAAACGTCGTATCAACCTCTGAAACCTTCTTGATTCAGGAAGTTCAGGACGAAAAATACGAATTATTGTTTGGTGATGGGTATTTTGGCAAAAAGTTAGATAATAATTCAGTCGTTACGGTCTCTTACATCGTTACTGATGGCACTGAGGGCAATGGTGCATCTAGTTTTGCCTTCTCTGGGCGTGTAGTTGACTCGGTAAACAGTGTTGTTGCTCCAACAAATGTAACATTAACTACAAATAATGCCTCTGCCAACGGTGGAGACATTGAAAGTGTCGATTCTATCAAGTATTTTGCCCCACGTCTCTATTCTTCACAGTATAGAGCAGTAACTGCAAGAGACTATGAGGCAATTATTCAGTCAATCTACCCAAATACTGAGTCAGTATCGGTTGTTGGTGGTGAAGAGTTAGACCCACCACAGTTTGGAAACGTTATTATCAGCATCAAACCAAAGAATGGTGATTATGTTTCCGATTTTGACAAGCACAACATCCTGACGAAACTGAAAAACTATGCCCTGTCTGGTATCAACCAGCAGATTGTAGACCTTAAGGTTCTTTATGTTGAGATTGACTCTGCAGTTTACTATAACAACTCACAGGTATCGAATGTTAATGACCTGAAGAGTGATATTACTAGCACTCTGAATACATTCTCCACATCAACTATCAATAAGTTTGGTGGTAGATTCAAGTATAGCAAACTGTGTCAGACTATTGATAATGTAGATAATGCCATTACTTCTAATATCACCAGAGTTCGTATTAGAAGAAACTTGAAGGCACTGATTAATCAGTCTGCTCAGTATGAGTTATGCTTCGGTAATAAGTTCCATAAGAATCCTTCAGGGTTCAATATCAAGAGTACTGGATTTACTCTTGCATCAAGAATAGGCACATTCTACTTTACAGATGTACCTAATCCAACTGGAAACATGGGTATCATCTCTGTAGTCAAGGAAGACCTACTTACCGGCGAAAAAATCGTTGAAGTTAAGTCGGCAGGCACCGTTGACTATGAGAAAGGTGAGATTATCATCAATACTCTGAATATTACATCTACAACAGCAGCAAACAATATTATTGAGATTCAGGCATTCCCAGAATCCAATGATGTGATTGGTCTGAAAGACCTATATCTAAGCTTTTCTGTTGCCGATAGCACCATAAATATGGTTAAGGATACGATTAGTTCTGGCGAACAGATTTCTGGCGTCGGATATAAAGTTACTTCTAGTTACTTAAACGGAGAACTAAAGAGGGTATAAGATGATAAAAACTGGATTTGAGACGAGGGTAAAAGTTCAGCAAGTTATTGAGAACCAGTTACCAGAGTTTCTACGTTCCGAAAGCCCAAAGGCTGTAGACTTCCTAAAGCAATATTACATATCTCAAGAATATCAAGGCGGTCCAATGGACCTTGCCAACAATCTTGACCAATATCTGAAGTTTGACAATCTTTCCCCAGAAGTTATTTCTGGAGAAACAACTCTTTCTGCAGGTATTTCTTCAACAACTGATACCGTACAGGTAGCATCCACAAAAGGATTTCCTGCTGAATATGGTCTGTTCAAGATTGACAACGAAATCTTTACTTACACAGGCATCACTACAAACTCGTTTACGGGTTGTGTAAGGGGTTTCAGTGGCATCACATCGTATAGAACCCAACTCAATGCCGAAGAGTTGGTATTCAGCACCTCAGAGCGGGCAGCACACACCTCTGGCACTACTGTTAAAAACCTGAGTGTTGAGTTTCTGAAAGAGTTTTACAAGAAACTTAAGTATTCCTTCACTCCTGGTCTTGAGAATGTTGATTTCGTTTCTGACCTGGATGTAAATAACTTCATCAAAGAAGCAAGGACTCTCTATCAATCAAAGGGTACTGAAGAGTCATACAGAATCCTCTTCAATATTATCTTCGGTGTAACCCCCAAGGTTGTTGACCTTGAAGGGTATCTTCTGAAGCCATCAACTTCTGAGTATCTGAGAAGAGAAGTTGTTGTTGCTGAAAGAATTTCTGGTGACCCAAACAAACTTCTTGGTCAAACTATCAAGAAGTCAACCGATGAAGAAACTCAAGCTTCAGTATCTGAAGTAGAAATCTTTACTAGGTCTGGTATCACAACTTATTATAAGTTAAATCTTTTTGTTGGATATGACGACAAGGATTTAATCGAAGGGACATTTGATATTCAACCTAAATCAAAAGTTATCAATCCAGTTTCGGTAGGATCTTCAGTAATCACTGTAGACACCACTATTGGATTTACTGAGTCTGGCACTTTAATTTCAGGCGACAATACTATCACATACACAAGCAAAACTGTAAACCAGTTTTTAGGTTGTAGTGGTGTTGAGACTGCAATATCTACTACAGATGAGATTCGCACCAGTGAAGTATTTGTTGGTTATGAAGATGGGGATATATCCAAGAAGGTTGAGATTAGAATCACTGGTGTAATCTCAGACTTTGAGCAAAGAAGTGATATCCTTCTTTCAACAGAAGGTCAGCAAATATATGTCAAGAATGTTGGTGAGAAAGTTTTAAATCCAGATTCAAATAGCAGTTATAAGCAAATCTTTGCAAACTCATGGATTTATAACACAAGTTCCAGATATCAAGTAGAGCAAATCAGTGGCTCTGCATTCAAGTTGAAGTCTAGTGTTGATAAATCCAGCCTTAAAGTTGGTGATAAGGTAGACATTCTTCAGGGCAATACTGAGACTGTCGCTCATAGCAACGCTGAAGTTGCTTCCGTTTCTGGTAGCACTGTTACCTTAAATAACCTTTCTGGATTCACTCACAATACTTCTCTTGATTATACAATCAGAAGAAAGTTAAATACTGCCTCCAGCTCTGGCACTCCTCTGCTTTATGGTAATGATGTATTGACAACAGATGTACAGAATGTTTATTTTGAGAATGATGAGTATTACTACGTTGCATCAAACTCTTTACCCTCATATGAGGTAACTAAGACTGTTAAGAAGGCAACCATTTCGTCTGCAAGTGGTTCTGCTTTACAAGGATATAGCAGCAGCACTGAGAAGTATAATACACTTTCTTTCCCATCCAGCGTCCCCTTCATCACTGGAGATAAGGTAAAGTACTCTGCATCTGGCACAGCACTTTCTGGTATGCCTGAAGGTGTATATTATGTTAAGGTGCTCTCCCCCAATAACAAGATAAAGTTATACCTCTCAAGAGCTCTTATTCAAATTGATACACCTGTTGAGTTTACATCAACATCTTCATCAGGGTCTCACACATTTGTCTTAGTAGACCAGGAAGATGAGAAGATATATCCACAGAAAATCTTCAAGAAGTTTCCATCATCTAAGAATATCAAGATTGGAAACAAAACTGAAACTATTCCTGGATCTACAGGATTATTTGTCAATGGCGTTGAAATCTTAAACTATAAGTCTGAAGATAAGATTTACTATGGACCTGTATCAAAACTTCAGGTCTATAATGGTGGTACCGATTATGATGTCGTAAATCCGCCAACAGTAAGCATTGCCTCACCATCTTCAGGAACAACTGCCTTAGCAAGAGCAGTAGTTTCTGGTAGTGTACATGATGTATTGGTAGACCCACAATCCTTCGATGTCAAGGATGTCTTGTCTGCAACTATTGAAGGTGGAAATGGTAGTGGAGCAGTATTAAAACCGATTGTTGAAACCAGATATCGTGAGATTGATTTTAATGGTAGTTCTTCCTTAATCGGTGGCGGTGTAGACTATATCAATGATGTTATTGTATTCTCATCAAGTCACAATCTGACTGATGGTGATGGTGTAGTTTACAATAGAAATGGAAATACCGCTATCGGTATCGGCACTTTTGGTGGAAGCAATAATCCTACTGGCAACACACTCATTAGTGGATCTGTCTACTATGCTGGTGTTGAGAATGCAACTTCCATCAAACTTTACTCTTCAAAGGGCGATCATGCAAGCGGTATCAATACTGTAGGATTCACTACTGCTGTTTCTCAGGGCACTCACAAACTCAAAACGTTTGCTGCTAGAAAAACACTTACATCTATTAAAGTATTAGATGGTGGTAGTGGTTATACTAATAAGAAACTATATGTAAAGACCTCTGGTATCTCTTCAGTTGAAGACACCATTACCTTTGAAAACCATGGATTCTCTGATGGTGACATTATCACTTATAGCACCACAGGGACCGCTATAACAGGTCTTTCTACTACTTCTAGGTATTATGTCCTTAAGGAGGACAACAACAGGTTTAGAGTCGCTAATGCAGGCATTGGAGGGACGATTACAACCAACTATACCAAGAGAGATTATGTAGACTTACAGTCCTCTGGTACTGGATATCAAATATTCTCATATCCCGATATTACAGTTACTGTCAATGCCGAATTTTCATCTAGTGCTGACAGTATAACTGCTACACCGATTATTAGAGGTTCTATTGATGATGTGTATCTCTATGAGAATGGCACTGGTTATGGCACAGAAATTTTAAACTTCCATAAAAAACCACAAGTATCTCTCAACATTGGTAAGGATGCTGAGTTGACTCCTGTCATATCTTCGGGGAGAATCACTAGTGTTATAGTTTCTGCCGCTGGTCAAGACTATACTTCAGCACCTCTTCTAACCTTAAACAGTAGGAATGGTGTTGGTGCTAAGTTGAGAGCAGTTGTAAATGATGCTGGGAAGATTACTAGCGTCGTCGTTCTCAATGGTGGCATTGGATATGGTAGTGATACTACCATTACCGTTTCTCCAAATGGTAGAAATGCATATATTGAAGCGTCTGTAAGAGACCTTACAGTCAATAAACTTTCTAAGTTTGATAAAGAAATAATCATTAAGAATCCTGATAACAATCAAGGTTTAGAGTATGGATTTGTTGGATACTCAACTTCAATCGGTGATGATGTTTATGGTGACGATGGATCTGACCACTCACCTATTATCGGATGGGCATTTGATGGAAATCCAATCTATGGACCATATGCTTACAGTGATTCTGATGACATCAACTCATCCATAAAACCGCTTACTTCTGGATATACATTATCAACATCTAGTGTTGTTGATAGACCTTCATCTTTTGCTTCCGGATTCTTTGTTGAAGATTATATCTATGACAACTCTGGCGACCTTGATGAATATAATGGAAGATATGAAAAGACACCAGAGTTTCCAAAGGGAGTTTATGCATATCACGCAACAATATCGAATACTTCTTCAGAACCAGAGTTTCCTTACTTCGTAGGAAATTACTACAAGTCCCTGCCACTTGACCAATCCTTAGACCAAACATTTGACTTCAATTCTTCCAATCTTCTCAGAAATACCTTCCCATATAAAGTAGCGGAAAAGTATGCTGATAACGATTTTATCAGTGAAGCAAATGAGGCACTGATTCAGAACGCTATTATTGAATCAATAACCAAAGGATCCGTCACTGGTCTCACTATCAATGAAGATGGCGATGAATACATGGTTGGTGATGTTGCCAGTTTCGATAACACTGACACTAATGGTGGCGGAATCAGTGCTGATGTTAAGAGTGTTGTTGGAAAGAGAATCGTTAGCATTGATACTAGTGTAGATTCTTATCAATCCACAAAAGTTGTTTGGGAAAACTCAAATAAGATTTCATTGCATCTTGACAACAAACAACATCAAATCTTAGATGGTGAAAGTGTCGTAGTATCTGGTCTCTCAACATTCATCTCTGGTTTGACCAAATCACACTTGGTTGGTATTACTTCAGAAACCACTACACTTATTAGACAGTTACCAAGTAACACTACTGCTGGTGTAGTAACAGATATCTACGTTTCTAGAATACCTGTAAGTCTATCGGTAGGATCCACTGTTGCTATCGGCACAGAGGGTCTGTCTGTCTTGAATATCTTCCCATCAAATAAGGTTGTAAGAGCAACAAGATCAGTAACTGGCACTGCCCACACAGCATCAACAGAAGTTACCGTTGTTGATGGTAAACTCACCATCGATGCTAAGGTAGATTACTTTGAATCTAAACTGAATGATAAGGTATATTTCCATCCAACGCAATCTGTTGGTATAGGAACTACCGCAGGTATTGCAGTTTCAAACTCCTACACTATTGCTGACCTGACATCAACAATCTCAGTTCCTACTCAAAGCATTTATCTTCCAAACCATCCATTCAAGAATGCTCAACCAGTCACTTTCTCAAGAGTTGCTGGATCAAATGCAATATCCGTTGCAAGCACGGAAACAAGCACTCCATTTAATATTCCAACCACCGGCAATACACAGACACTTTATGTAATCAATAAGTCTAAAGATTACATTGGTCTGACTACTTCGGTCGGTCTTACAACTAACACTGGTGGTTTATTCTTCATATCATTTACAGAAAATGGTGATGCAAGTGATTATCAATATGCATTAGAGTCTAACTTCAATCAAGTAACTGCAACTGTAAGTAAAGTTGATACAGTTGTCTCAGTGTCAACGTCACACTTACTTTCTAATGGTGACAACATCATTCTTGATGTGAAACCAGGACAGTCTGTTGGTATTGCAACAACAACCCCAGTTGTAGTTAAGTATAACTCAAATCATAACAAACTTTTAGTCAATCCAGTTGGATTTACATCTGTTGGTGTTAATACTGTAAGCGACCAACTCACTATTACTTCTCACGGATTTAAAACTGGTGATAAAGTATTTTATGATTCATCAGACATTCTGATTTCTGGTCTGACGACAGGATCATACTACGTCTACAGAATTGATGATAACAATCTGAATCTGACAGATACTTATTATGATGCAGTTTCTTCACCACCATCTATAGTCAGTCTTGGTTCTACTGGTGGTGCAGGACAAGAGTTGACTTCTATCAACCCTCGCATCGAAGTTGAAAGGAATAATAGTCTTGTATTTGATGTATCACATTCTTCTCTGAATGGATATAACTTTAACATCTATAGAGATGCTGCATTTAATAATAAGTTAGTTTCTACAGGGTCAACTACTGTATTCAGTGTCACTGGTGTAGGCACGATTGGTGTTTCTTCAACGGCAAGAGTTACATTAGATTATAGTGATGAGTTACCAACAATCATATACTACTCATTAGAAAAATCTGGTTACATTACAACAGCAGATAACTCTGTCAAAAACTCTTCTGAGATTCTGTTTGTCGATAGTCCTTACAAAGGAAACTATAACGTCTTTGGAGTTGGTACCACAACATTCCATGTATCTCTGAATGAAGTCCCAGATTTCTTATCTTATACCCAAGATAATACTGATGTATTAGAATACTCCACAACCTCAGCAACTGCTAAGGGTGGTGTAAAATCCATGAGAATCGTTTCTGGTGGTAATAACTACAAGAAACTTCCTAAGTTTAACAGCATCATTTCTACAAGTGGTGAAGGTGCTGATATTATTCCAACATCATCTACAATTGGTAGAATCAAAGAAGTATCAGTTGATGATGCTGGATTTGATTTCTCTGCCGACAAGACACTGAATCCTGAGGCATACATTTCACCAACGATTAACGTAATCAATAGAGATATTGTTACCAACGTTTCAATCTTAGATGGTGGTAGAAACTATGTGTCTGCTCCCGATTTAGTCATTGTCAATCCAGAAACAGGCAGTGCATACTCCACTGGTGTTTTGGAAGCGGAGATTCAAGGGTCTGCAATATTCTCCGTTAATATTATTGAGTCACCAATAGGTCTTGCACAGATAAACAACAAACTTTATGCAGTAAACAACAGTAATGGCATTGGCATCTCTAGTTGCTTCTCTTCTAATACTGGTATCATAACCTGTCACATTGCAACTCCAATTTTAGGATTCTCTACCGCACCATTCACTGTCGGTGAAGAAGTGTTTGTTGAGAATATTAGAAAGTTTGGTACTAGCGGAGAAGGACATAACTCCACAGACCATGGATACAACTTCTTCACAGTTTCTTCATTCACAAATTCAAACCCAGCAATAGTTGAGTTTGACATTTCAGAATACACCACTAATCCTGGTATAGCAGTAACTAATCAATCTCTCTACGCTTCTATTATTAAGAAGAGTGATTATCCATCATTTGAGTTAACTCAAGTCCTTTCTAACTTCATTCTAGATGAGCCTATTTTGACCTTAGAAGGTAATGATTATGTTGAGAGAGATTTGATTGTAACTGAAAATCTTGAGGATTCAATCAAAGTATATGGCACTTATGTTTTAAGTGAAGATGATGTCATCCTTGGCAAATATTCTGGCACTAAAGCAACAATCAATAGTATCGTTGAAAATAGAGCAATCTTCAAAGTAGATTACTCTACAAGAAAGAATCTTGGTTGGTCTGATGATATTGGAAAACTGAATCAAGATTATCAGGTAACATCAGATAATGATTACTTCCAAAATCTTTCTTATACAATCAAGAGTCCTATTGAATATGAGGATTTGATTAATCCAGTCAATAGACTTCTTCATACTTCTGGATTGAAGAATTTCGCTGATACTGAGATACAGACTACAGTTAACGCAGGCTCTGCAACCACATCAACTTCATCAAGCACTCTTGCTCTTGTTGATATTATCTCTGAAGAGAGAGTTGATACTATCAACGACTTTGACCTTGTTATTGATATTGATACTCAAACTTATTCACCTGCAAGATCTAAGTATATCAAGTTCCAAAATAAGAAACTTGCAGACTACATTAAGTGTGTTAGCAACAGAGTACTTTTCGTTGATAATATAAACTCTCAATTCTCTAATGAAGGTGATGCGGATTTATATGTTGACATGCTCAACTATAGCATCAATGATGGTTTGAATAGATTTGTTGTCCAGGTAATCAATCCAGACAGCACCGAAAGACAGATAAGTGAAATCTATACATTACCAACAGTAGATAAAAATATTATAACCTTTGAAAGAGGAAGTCTCTTCAACACTAGCGATAAAGTTGCGGACATTTCTGGGCATATCTCAGAGTTTGGTGCTTTAACACTCAGATTCCTGCCAACTGAGCAGTTTGATTCTGACTACGATATCAAGATTTTGAGAAATAACTTCTCGTCTTCTCTTGCTGGAATCGGTACCCGTACTGTAGGATTTGTAAATCTTACAGGATCTAATATATCGGTTGGTGCTGGAAATACATCTTCCATCATTAATGCCAATACATCATCAACCGAATCACTTTTCGTTAGTGCTGAAGTAGAAGATTTAACGACTAATGAGTTAAACTATGTTGAGTTGTTTGTTGACCACAATGGCACAGATACGTTTGTTTCAGAATATTACCTTGACAATGATTCTCCAGTAGAATCTTCTACAAACTTTATCGGCACATTTACATCATCTATAAACTCTGGTGTATTGTCAATCAACTTTGAAAATACTGAGTCTAATACAGTATTTGTTCGCTCTAAGGTTGTTGGGTTTGGAACAACGGCTGCTGGAATCGGAACATATAGATTCTTGAGCAGTGGTCAACCAGAAGGTAGTGAAACGACAGTTAGACTGCATAGTGATTTTGTTAACCAGTCTGGTATCTCTACAATCTTTAGTGTAGCAAGGAGTGATGTAACTTCTATCAAGTCTCTGGTAAGAGTTTCTTATGGAAGCACATCTGCTTTACATCAAATACTGGTAGTCCATGATGGCACCGATACATATACCTTACAATATCCATTCCTCTCTATACAAGATGAAGTTGGTATTGGCACCTTTGGGTCCAAGTTTGATGGGTCTGACTTAGTTGTTAACTTCTACCCAGAATCTGGTATTTCTGACACCATTTCACTTCAGGCATTCAGTGAATTTATTCAGTCTGAAAGTGACTTGGATAATACCCCATTAGATTTGTCTTATGGTAGCGTCAGAGAATCTTTACTGGTCTCTGGATATGATTCGATTAATGGAAATCGCGTCAACAAAACTGAGTTTGAATTAAAGCATAATGATGTGCCCATTTTCCAGAAGACATTCAATCCTTCAGATACAGACGTATTAAATCTGCAAACAGGCACATTTACTGTAGCAGACCACTTCTTCAGTACTGGAGAGCAACTTACATATAACTCAGCATCTTCTTTTGATGGTGCTACTGTAAATCCAATCATCGATTCAAATACTACTGTTGGACTTGCAACTACAGTATTTGCAATCAGAGTTAACTCTTCTCAGTTTAGACTTGCTTCTAGCAAGGCAAATGCTACTGCTGGTACAGCGATAACATTCACCTCTGCAGGGGATGGAAATGCCCATACATTGGAAATGTCCAAGAAGATGGAGAAGAGTCTCATCACTGTTAATGGCGTTGTCCAAAGTCCAATATCATATGCTCTCATTACAAAAACACTGCAACATAATAGTGGGTCGGTTGGTGTCAATACTGAGTATATGGCACTTTCAGGCATTTCCACAATACTGCCAGGAGACATTCTCAAGATTGAAGATGAGTTTATAAAAGTCTCTGCTGTTGGTTTCGGATCAACATCAACTGGTCCAATCACTGGAATTGGCACATTTAATCTTGTTAAGGGTGTTAGAGGATTTGTCGGATCTTCTGCAACGTCACATAATAATGGAGTTGATGCAGATGTTTATGTTGGTGCATTCAACATCGTTGGGTCTAATATTCACTTCACAGAACCTCCAAGAGGAAATAGTGGTGAAAATGTAGACTCCAGCAATCTCCCATATCCAAAGGCATCCTTTGGTGGAAGAGTTTATCTGAGAAATGATTACACCACAAACAAGATATATGATAATATCTCCAAAAACTTCACTGGAGTTGGTGCAACTTACACGGTAAGCGTTGGTGGTGCAAATACAACTGGTATTGAGACTGGAAGTGGATTAGTATTCATTAACGACGTATTCCAAACACCTTCCACAGTAAACAATCTTGGAAACAACTACAGTTTCTCTGAGAATGCTGGAATAAGCAGTGTTGTATTCACTGGCATAACTGACAGTCTTGGCAACTTGGTATTGTCTGATTATGATGTCAATGCTAATCAACTTCCTAGAGGAGGAATCATTGTTTCTCTTGGATCTACCCCAGGTCTTGGATATGCTCCACTTGTAGGTGCTGCTGTAACTGCTGTTGTTGGAGCTGGAGGATCTATCGTATCAGTTGGTCTTGGCACTACTGATATACTTGGTTCTGGATACAATAGCATCGTGTCCATTGGTATCAGTGTCTTTGAAGAAGGTCACATTGGTGATGTAGCATCTATTTCTGCAACTGTTGGTGCTGGCGGAACTCTGGCATTTACTGTTGGTGCTGGAGGAACTGGATATACAAATCCACAAATCCACGTATCTGAGCCATCATACGAAAATCTGGAAGTCGTTGGTGTTTCTAGACTTGGTATGGGAGCAACGACAGATACTGGTGTTGGTCTTCTTCTTTCCGTCGAAGTTGGTGCAGCATCCACAAATGTTGGTATCGGGTCTACTCTGTTTGAGGTTACTTCATTCAAGATTACAAGACCTGGATACGGATTTAAGAAAGGTGATGTATTCAGACCAGTTGGTCTAGTAACAGGTGCAAACTTGTCTTCACCAGTTAATGATTTTGAATTGACCGTATTAGACACATTTACAGATTCATTCTCAGCATGGCAGTTTGGTGAGTTAGACTTTATTGACTCCGTTTCTGAATTCCAGAATGGGTCAAGAACTAGATTCCCACTTTACTATAATAATGAGTTAATAAGTTTTGAGGTTGACACCAATGATGCACAGTCTGCAGAGATTGACCTCAATTCTATTCTCCTTGTCTTTGTAAATGGTGTTATTCAAGAACCTGGTATTCACTATAGATTTGAAGGTGGCACATCAATCGTATTTGATGAAGCACCAGATGCATCTGATAATATTTCAATCTTCTTCTATAGAGGCACCAGAGGCACTGATAGCTTCTCTGTTGACATCATCTCAACACTGGAAGTAGGAGATATCCTCCAAGTTAACAAAAATAATATTATTGATGATACGATTACTCAGGACTTTAGAACAGTTTATAGCATTCAATCCTCCGATAGAGTTGAAACAAATCTATATCGTGGTGTAGGTATTGATGAAACAAACTATAAACCAGTTAACTGGACTAAGAAGAAAGTTGACTCTAAGATTAGTGGAGAGTTTGTGTATAAGACAAGAGATTCTATTGAAACTCAAGTTTATCCAACAGCAAAGATTATCAGTGGTATTACAACTACTGATACTGAAATATTCGTTGATGATGCAAACTTCTTCAACTATGAAGAAAACGAATCTGCAATCGTCATTAGTGATGTTGATGCTCTCATCGTCTCTTACAGCAATCCAGTTGCAGCAGCGATTACTGCTACAGTATCTGCCGCAGGAACTATTAGTGGACTGTCTATAAACAACGGAGGGTCTGGATATACTGGAGCTTCAGTTTCAGTTTCTATCGCTGCTCCTAAGTCTATTGGTGTTGGGGTTGGCACTACAGCAACGGCAACAGTTACTGTTTCTGGTGGTCAACTTACAACTCCAGTTACTATTACAAATCCTGGATTTGGATATACAGCAACAAATCCACCACAAGTCCTTGCACCAACATCTAATGTAACTTATGAAAATATAACTGATATTACGACGGTAAATGGATTCTCAGGAATTGTGACTGGAATCTCAACATCCTCAGGTATTGGCACAGATTTGGCAATCAAGTTCTTCCTCAGTGCCGACACATTTACTGGTCTTACTACTGGTTATCCTATCCTCATTTCTAATACTCATGTTGGTAATGGAGTAACGTCAATCGACACTGTTGATTCCAATATTGTAGGTATTGGCACTTCATTTGTCGATAACATTTATACTATTCATGATTTAAATCTCCCATTAGGATCTGGTGGTTCTATTGCCGATATTACAGTAAATGTATTGTCAACAACAGATACTACTGGAATCTCAACCTCTGGTGTAAATGTTGGCACATTCTCCTGGGGTAGACTTTCTGGATTTACAAGAAGTTCTTCACCTATTTCTATAGGAGTAACTGGTCTCACAATTGATTCTGGATTATCAACGTATCCAACTATTCAAAGAAGAGGCTATGGATTAAGGACTAACGGTAGTCTGAGAAAGGACCTAGGATAGTTATAAATATAGAAAAAAGCTATTACGATGGCGGCAATTGTAACAGATCAGTTTAGAATATTAAATGCGGCTAACTTTATAGATTCCGTTTCCGATACTTCTAACTCATATTATGTCTTTGTTGGGTTAGCAAATCCAACAACTTCTGGTTATGGTAGAGATACTGATTGGGACTCTGATGTTCCAAACCCTACTGATAACATCGACTACATGAATTTTGTAGGTGATGCAATGATGTTTGGTAAAAAGGTAACATCTACCAATGCTAGACGTGTTGTTAGAAGAGTTGATTGGGTTAGAGGCACAAAATATGATATGTATCGTCATGATTATAGTTTGTCTAACTTATCTGCAGTATCCAAGTCACCAAGACTTTATGACTCAAACTATTATGTAATGAATAGTGAGTATAAGGTCTATACTTGCTTGGACAACGGATCTTCGGGAATCAACACAACAGGAAATGCTTCTGTAGATGAGCCAACATTTACAGATTTAGAGCCTTCTGTTGCAGGAAGCAGCGCTGATGGATATACGTGGAAGTATCTGTTTACAGTAACACCAAGCGATATTATCAAGTTTGACTCTACCGAATATATTGCTCTTCCAAGTAACTGGGATACATCATCAAACTCTCAGATAGTAGCAGTTAGAAATAACGCAAACTCTGATGTAAATGAAAATCAAATAAAGAAAGTATACATTGAGGCACAAGGTGCTGGATATTCCCAAGGGTCTCACGAAGTAACTATTCTTGGTGATGGCAGCGGTGGAAAGGTTGTTGTTGAAGTCAATAGCTCTGGTCAAATCACAGATGCTGTAGTTTCGTCTGGTGGAAGTGGATATACCTATGGAATCGTTGATTTGGGGTCTATCAACACTAATGCTAGCACTAGAGCAGAGTTAATCGTAATCATTCCACCATCAAAGGGGCATGGATACGATATCTACAAAGAACTTGGTGCTGATAAAGTCTTGGTTTATGCAAGATTTGATGACTCTACAAGAGATTTCCCAGTAGATACAAGTTTTGCCCAGATTGGAATCGTTAAGAATCCTGTTTCTTATGGATCTACAACAGTATATACTGAGAATGAGTTTTCATCCCTAGGGTCTATCAAGTTTTCTAGTGTTGTTGGGTCAGTTTCAATCGGTGAAAAGATAAGTCAGTCAATCACTGGTGAAACTGCAAAAGCAGAAGCATATGTTTCTTCCTTTGATACTGAGACAAATGTCCTCAAGTATTTCCAAGACAGAAACTTATTCTTAAATCAGACTAGTTATGATACTGTAGATTACGCTGGTATTTCTACATCATCAAAGGTTTTAGGTTTCTCTACATCAGGTGGCTCAGTAACTGGCACTGGCGGATTCTCTGGATCTATTGAAAACTTTACTGGAATAAGCACAAACCCAACAGGGTCAAAACTTATTTCTCTTGGAGTTCAATTTACACAGGGACTTGCTACACCTGAGATAAATAAAGGGTCAGGAGATATCATCTATCTCGATAACCGTCCTTTGATTTCAAGAAATTCTAGACAAAAGGAAGACGTTAAAATTATCCTGGAATTTTAAAAAATGCCACAAAAAACGAATCTCAATATAAATCCTTTTTATGACGATTTTGATAGGGAGAACAATTTTTATCGGGTTTTATTTAAACCAGGATTTCCAATCCAGGCTAGAGAGTTAACTACTCTTCAGTCGATACTGCAAGACCAGATAGAGTCTTTCGGTAGTCATATGTTTAAAGAGGGGTCAATGGTGATCCCTGGAAATGTTAACTATGACTCCGAATACTATTCAGTAAAAATAAACCAGGAGCACTTAGGCATCAATGTCTCTGTTTATGCTTCTAGATTGGTTGGAAAGCGCGTCAGAGGAGAAACGTCTGGAATCGTTGCTGTAGTCGATAGTTACTCTGCTGTTTCTGAAGCAGATGGCATTGATGCACCAACATTATTTGTAAAATATTTAAACTCTGGTAGCAATAACGAAGTTGAATATTTTACTGATGGTGAAGTACTTCTGACCGAAGAGGCATTTGCATACGGAAATACTACAATCAGTGAAGGTGAGAGTGTAGCTACTCTTATTTCGCAAAATGCTTGTTATAGAGGATCTGCTGTTTCTATTGGGGATGGTGTATACTTTGTAAGAGGTACTTTCGTCAATGTATCTCAAGACAAACTGATTCTTGACGCTTATAGTGGAAATCCTTCATACAGAGTTGGTCTTACTATATTAGAGGAGATTGTATCTGCTAAAGATGACTCTTCACTGTATGATAATGCAAAAGGATATTCAAACTATGCTGCACCAGGTGCAGACAGACTGAAGATTTCTACAACTCTTTCCAAAAAGAGTTTAAATGATTACACTGATAAGACATTTATCGAGTTAATCAGAATCGATAATGGAGAAATCAAGAAACTTCAAGATAAGTCATCCTACAACTTAATCAGAGATTACTTCGCAAAGAGAACATATGAAGAATCTGGTGATTATTCTGTAGGTAAGTTTGGAGTTGAAGTAAAAGAATCTCTTAATGATGAGATATCCAATGAAGGTGTCTTTAACAGCAATCAAATAACTGACCAAGGCAATACTCCTTCCGATGATTTAGTATCCGTAAAAATATCTGCCGGAAAGGCATATGTCAGAGGATATGATATTGAAACTGTAGGCACTACAGTCCTCGATGTTGAAAAACCAAGAGATACTCAAACCGTATCTAGCTCTTTAGTTCCTTTTGAGTTTGGCACTCTGGTCAAAGTAAACAATGTATTTGGCACACCAAAAATTACAACTACTACAGAAACTGTAGGACTTTGGAATAGAAGAAAAACCTCAAACACTGCAGGTACTGGCACCCAGATTGGTGAGGCAAGAGTATATTCCTTTAGTGTGTCTGATGCTCCTTATGAAGGTGCAGCGACAGATTGGGACCTGTATCTTTTTGATGTCCAAACATATACATCCCTTACTTTAAATCAAGCAGTAACTGCATCACAGGCACCTGAAGGATCATTCATTGAGGGTGTAAGTAGTGGTGCTTCTGGATTTACAACAAATGTTGGCACAACTATTTTCTTAAGACAAACTTCAGGCACATTTATTGATGGTGAGCAACTTCGCATCAATGGCACTACTGAAGTTTCCAGATCTGTACAAAGCACTATAGTTTATGGTGTTGAAGATATCAAATCTGTTTATCAAGATACTAGCGCATTTTCTGGATACAGTGTAGACTTTGCAGCCGATACTGTATTACAAAAAACTTCTGTCAAAGGATTTGGTGTTGCAGATACTATTACTGTTACTACAGGTGGTAACGTAACTTCTCCAGGTAAAACATTCACTGGAGTAAAGGTTGGAAGCATCTTGAGATATCAAATTCCAGGCATCTCAGATGAAACCTTCAACAGAGTAACTGCTGTTGCATCTGATGGCACTTCGATGACAGTTGCTACAGTGACTTCTGTATCTGGTGTCTGCTCAGGTGCATTGCCAGGATCTGATACCACAGCATCATTCTCAATCGGCACACCTGTTATTAAAAACAAAGGTGGACTATATTCCAAGATTGCTTCAGATAATGTTGCATCTGTAGACCTTGCAGATTCTAACTTGATTCTCACCAGACAAGTTACTGGAGAAACTACAGATTCGGTTGGACAACTTGTTATTCCTATTTCTTCAGTAGGTATCACAAGTGCATTGTTTGATACCTTTGATGCTGAGAAGTATTCAGTAATATATTCTAACGGTACTATTGAAGACCTTACTTCAGACCAGTTCACTCTTGATGGCGGAGGAACTCAGATTACTCTGTCAGGTCTTACAGCAAGTCAAAGCAATGTTGTTGTTAATACCACAGTTAAGAAGATTGGCGTTAAGAGTAAAACAAAAGACTTTGCTAGAAGTAACAAACTAACAATTTCAAATACTTCATCTGGTATTTCTACTAGCACTTCTAACTTAACTGTTAGTTCTTATTATGGAACTAGAGTTGAAGATAAAGTCATTTCTCTTAATGTGCCAGATGTTGTCAATATTGTCGCTATCTATGAATCATTAAATTCATCATCACCAACTCTGGATTCTCTTGAGTTTCCAAGTGGACTTGCTTTAGATACAAACTCCATTCTTGGTGAAAAGATTAAAGGAAAAACTAGTGGTGCTATTGCACAGATTGTTACTAGATCTTCGGCAACAGTTGTTGAGTTTGTTTATCTAAACTCAAAGACTTTTAATGTTGGAGAAGTAGTTGATTTTGAAGAATCTGATATCTCATCGATTATTCAGACTATTACTTTAGGCAACTATCAAAATATCACTAAAAAGTATAGTCTGGACAAAGGTCATAGAGAAGACTACTTAGATTATTCTAGAATCGTCAGAAAGAATGATGGATATATTCCATCACACAAACTGCTAGTAATCTATAACAACTATACTGTCCCAGCAAGTGATAGTGGAGATGTATTCACTGCAAACTCTTACTCTGATGAAAGATTTACATCAGACATTCCCACATTACCAAGTGGTGTAAGAGCGTCCGATACTCTTGATTTTAGACCAAGAGTATCAGCATACAATGTTGGTATTAGTACATATTCTCCATTCGACTTTGATAGTAGAAGTTTCACTACAACAGTAGTAACTCCATCGGAAAGTTCACTGATTGGTTATGACTTCTATCTGCCAAGAATTGATAGAGTTGTTTTAGACAAGTTAGGAAACTTTAGTGTTATTAAAGGCGTTTCATCACTGAATCCAAAGACTCCTACAAATGTAGAAGAGGCAATGGATATTGCTACCATTGAATATCCAGCATATCTCTATAATACAGACGATGTAAAAATCAATCTCGTCGATAATAGAAGATATACGATGAGAGATATTGGTAAAATTGATGATAGAGTCTCAACTCTTGAAACTTTAACATCACTTTCACTTCTTGAACTTGATACTAAGACTTTCCAGGTCAGAGATGCTGATGGATTTGATAGATTCAAGTCTGGATTCTTTGTTGATGACTTTAGAGATGTATCAAGACTTGATAGCGACCTTAGCAGTGTAGACGTTGATAGTGCTAATGAAGAGTTGACTACACCTATCGACTTCTATTCATTCAAACCAGAAATCTCTCTGAATGAAAGCATCAATACAGAAACTGCAGATTTCTCAACTGACCTTGCACTTTTAGATCCAAATGTCCAAAAGACTGGAGATTTAATCACCCTCAAGTATAGTGAGAAAGGATGGATTGAGCAACCTTTAGCATCAAGGGTTGAGAATGTTAATCCATTTAACATGATTGAATATAGAGGTGTTGTACAACTTACTCCAAGTTCTGATAACTGGGTAAGAAATATCTATGTTGATGGCGGTTCAAGAACTATCACTGGAGATTTTGATGGGTCTTATATTGAGACTATCAAGATTTCTAGCAGACCTGATGAATATATTCGCTCCAGAAACGTAGCATTTGCTGCAGGCGGTCTGAAGCCTCTTACTAGATACTATCCATTCTTCGATAGCAGCAGCGGAATCGATATCATTCCAAAACTGATTGAGATTGAAATGGTTTCTGGGTCATTCAGTGTTGGAGAAACTGTCCATGGATTCATCGGTGGCACTAGACTATTCTCTGCTAGAGCAATTCAACCAAACCACAAGACAGGTCCTTATAACAATCCAACAACTACCTATAGTTTAAACCCATATAATACAAGCATTACTCTTCCAACATCATATTCACAATCATCAACCGTTTTGAATCATGATGCTGAGGCACTTTCTGATGAAGTTGTTGGAAGATACAGTGGATATGTCACTGTCGGAATGACTCTTCTGGGTGTCACCAGTGGAGCACAAGCGACTGTAAGCAACATTAGAGTTGTAACCGATACATTCGGTGATGTCGGCGGCACATTCTTCTTCAGAGACCCACTGGCATCTCCACCTCCACCACTCAGATTTAGAAACGGCACTAGAACTTTCAGACTTACTTCTAGCTCTACCAACTCAGATCCACTGCCAGGAAGTCTCCTGATTAGTAGAGGTGAAACTACATACGCTACTAGCGGTATCGTAGACACTTACAGACAAACTAGAGTCGTTGTAAGAAGACCTCCCCCACCACCACCAGCACCTGCACCACAGAGAGGCGGTGGTAAGGACCCACTGGCACAATCATTCACAGTTGATGAAACTGGAGCATTCCTTACATCCGTTGACCTATTCTTCGCCAATAAGGATGAAAATCAGAAGGTAACTGTTGAAGTTAGAACTGTTGAGTTAGGCACTCCTACAGATCAACTGGTAGATGACTTTGCAAGAGTAACTCTTGATCCATCTCAGATAACAACATCTGATGACGCAACTGTTGCAACCAACGTTAAATTCCCATCACCGATTTATCTGCAACCTGGTGTCGAGTATGCTCTCGTATTACTTTCACCATTCTCAGATAACTATGAGGTTTGGATTGGTAGAATGGGTGAGAGGACGGTTAACACGACCACTCTTCCAGATGCAGAAAGCGTCATCGTAACCAAGCAATATCTTGGAGGAAGTCTCTTCAAGTCTCAAAACGGGACTATTTGGACTCCTAACCAGTTTGAAGACCTTAAGTTTAAACTCTATAAGGCAAACTTCGCACAAACATCTGGTACAGCATACTTCTACAACCCAACACTGGATACAGAAGATGCTTCTTCAGACCTCTTAAGCAACCCAGTGAAGACTCTGCCAAGAAAACTCAGAGTTGGTATCACAACCACAACAGCACTTAATGATGTATTGCAAGTTGGTAGAAAAGTAAGTGATACTACTTCTGCTACTGGACCCTACGGTTATATTGAGCAGGTTGGTGGAAGAATCAGCACATTAACATCGAATATTGTTGGTGCTGGATATAGCAATGGCACTTTCACTGGAGTACCATTCTATTCAATCACTGGATCAGGCACAGGTGCTACTGGTATTGTAACATTTTCAAGCGGTGCTCTTGATAGTGCTCCACATATTACAAATCCTGGTAATGGATACGTTGTTGGTGACGTTCTTGGCATTACAACCTCCAGCGTTACCAAGGGTAAAGGAGCACAAGTTACCGTAAGTGCTCTGAATGGATTTGATACTCTGTATCTGACAAATGTCCAAGGTGAAGAGTTAACGGCAGGTCAAGACTTGGTTGTTTATAACGGTGCAACCGCCGTTTCCTACGCAAATACTGATATTCTTTCATCGAATACTGTTAGCAGTCTTTATGATGGAAGAGTTCTTGAGGTTACTCAGTATAATCATGGTATGCACGCCGACAACAACGTTGTTAAGTTGGCAAATCTTGAGCCCAATACGATTCCAACAACTCTTAATGCTGCTGTTGGTATTACAAGCACAATTATTTCTGTTGCAAATACCTCAATCTTCGGCACATTTGAAGGAATAACCACTTCAAGTGGATATCTCAAGGTAAATGGCGAAATCATGTTTTATAGTGGAATCACTGCTGGTGGCAGTGGTGCAGGCACTATTGGAATCACAAGTAGAGGTATTGATGGAACTCTGGTTAGGACTCACTCCATTGGAGATAGAGTATATCCATATGAGTTAAATGGCATTTCACTTACCAGAATCAATACAGAGCACAATATGCCTTCAGATTCGACTCTGAAAGCTGCTAGAGACTCTGATAGATATCATTTACAAATCAGCAGAGGCTCCAGAACATCTGGAGATAGTCAGTTAAGTTTCACTGACGAAAACTCTGTTGGTGGAGATAACGCTTCCGGCACAAGAAACATTCAGTTTAACACCATACTTCCACAGTTTAACGTTATTACCCCTGGTCAAAATACAACTATTTCTGCCCAGGTCAGAACAGTTTCTGGTACCAGTGCTGATGGGTCAGAAGTCTCCTTCATCGACCAAGGATTTGAGTCTGTTGAAATCAATCAAGAAAATGACCTTTCAAGCACAAGATTGGTCGCTTCTGAGGAGAATGAAAATGAAAGACTAACAACTCTTCCAAAGGGTAAGTCATTCACAGTTGGATTGACCTTAAACTCATTAGATTCTAACTTGTCACCTGTCATTGATACTCAGAATGCTGCTGTTATTTTTGGAAGAAACAGACTTAACTCACCTGTTTCTGACTATGTAACTGATGGAAGTGTAAATCTTGTTGAAGGTGACCCACATAACTCTATCTACGTCAGTAGAAGAGTATCATTGGAGCAACCAGCAACTTCACTGAAAGTTATTATTGGTGCTTACAGACATTCATCCGCAGACTTCAGAGTTCTTTATCAATTATTCAGAGCAGATTCTACAGATGTTGAGCAAACATTTGAATTATTCCCTGGATATGATAATATGAGAGATACTGATAGTGATGGTTATGGCGATACTGTTATTGATACAAATCTGAATAGCGGTAGAGCAGACTCCTTTATTACATCCAGCAAGGATGGTGAATATTTTGAATATCAGTTCAGTGCAGACCAACTTGAGCAGTTTGTTGGATTCAGAATCAAAGTTGTTATGAGTGGCACTAACGAAGCGAAAGCACCTAGATTCAGAGATTTGAGAGTTATTGCACTTGCTTGATATGAAAAGAGTTGAAGGACACAAGCACCTGTTTCGTGAAGACTCAGGTGCGATTGTCAATACTGATACCAATGGTTATAATCAGTATGTTAAACTAAGGTCTGAAAGGAAAAAGCAAAGAGAAGAAATAGATGGGTTAAAACAGGATATTAGTGAAATCAAATCCCTACTTATGGAGATCATCAATGGACCCAGACAAAATTCAACTAGAGTCGATGAATAAAATGTTTGAGTATGAAAAATACTCAAGACTTATTGATGAATTAGATGTTGAAGAATTAAAAAACTTTGCAAAATCTTATTTCAAACTTTACTTGAAGCAACAAGAGGTTATCAAAAACTTTGCCATCTCTGGTTTAGCATAAATACTTCAAAAGACCATCCTTCACCATGGCAGTTTACGTCAGTAATATTGTTATTAATACAAGCACGACATTTGCTCAGTCGTTCACTCTAGAGAATATTAATACAAATAGTGTATTGGACCTAACTGGTTATAGTGGTAGGTCTGAAATGAGAAAGCACTCTGGCAGCACTACTGGAATAACTACCTTTACTGTCAGTTTTCCTGATAGAACTGGTGGTCAGGTTAATATTGGATTGACTACTACACAAACTGCATCACTTAAACCTGGACGTTACGTTTACGATTTACTCATTGACGATGGAAACGGAACGATAGATAGAGTGGTTGAGGGAATGGCAATTGTAAGTCAAGGAGTAACTCGCTAATGTCAAACATTAGAGTCAGAGTAGGTCAAAGAACAGCTCAAAAAGTAATCGCATCAAATAAAGCTGCCGCTAACTCAGTTGGAAGTGCTACTGATGTTGATACTACAAATAGAGCAAATAATACTGTTTTAATGTATGATGCTACCACTGGAACTTATAAGCATGTAGATACTGCCCAAATAGTTGATTTATCTGATGGTGTAGACGATGATTCATTTGATGCGGGCACTTTCTGATGGCAAGACTTAAATCAACTAAATAAGTATAAAAGGAAAAGTAGTTAGAAATGGCGACTCCTGTATTACAGTTTAAAAGAGGTGCCTTTAGTAATCTGCCAGCGTTGAAAGCAGGTGAGCCTGGTTTTACCACTGACAAGTATGATTTTTATATTGGATTAGATAATACATTAGGTAATAACAAGTTTTTTGGTTCTACCAGATACTGGTTAAAAGAAACTACTACGACGGGTAGTGGTCTTAACCTGGTTGAAGGTACAAACAATGGAACTGATTACATTACAATACAATCTCCAGGAAATCTTTCTGGAATTGTAACCTATACTCTTCCTGGTGCTAATGGTGCTTCTGGATCTTTCCTCAGAGAAGATGGATCTGGAGGACTAAGTTGGTCATCCAGTTTCTTTAGTTTGACAAATACCACATTAACTGGTATTACAACAATAACTGGTCTTCTTGATGTTGATGCTGAATCTGACTTCTCAGGCATTACTACATTCAGCAATACTACAAACAATACCTTAGGTGACGAAGATACTGGTGCGGTACAGGTTGATGGTGGTGTAGGTATTGCTAAAAACCTCACAGTAAAAGAGAACTTACATACTGGAGGATTTTCAGAGTTTGTTGGAGTATCAACATTTAGCAATGCTACAAACAATACCTTAGGTAACGAAGACACTGGTGCTGTCCAGTTTGATGGTGGTGTAGGTATTGCCAAGAATCTTACCGTTAAAGAAAACTTACATACTGGCGGATTTTCTGAGTTTGTTGGTGTAGCAACATTTACCAATACTACAAACAATACCTTAGCTGATGAAAATACTGGTGCTGTCCAGTTTGATGGTGGTGTAGGTATTGCTAAAAACCTCACCGTAAAAGAGAACTTACACGTTGGTGGTTTCTCCGAGTTTGTTGGAGTAGCAACATTCCGCGGCGGCACAATCAACCTCGGTGATGCAAACACTGACGATATCAATGTTGCTGGTGAGTTTATCTCAAATCTCGTACCAAACGATGATGACACCTACAATATTGGTGTTAATGGTAAGAGATGGAAAAACGCTCACTTTGCAGGTATCGGCACCTTTGCAACTGGAGCTGTTGTTGATGCACTGCAACTTGGAATAAATGGTGCTGCAGAAATTGATACATCTGCAGGTAACCTCACTCTTGATTCTGCTGGCGGCACAGTCACAGTTGATGATAACTTAAACGTTACAACAGGACATACATTATCTCAAGCAGACTTAACACAGTTTGACGTTCTTGTTGCTGGTGCTTCTGGTGCTGTCAATGATAGTGGCGGAAACTTAACTTTCAATAGCAACGTCCTGACAGTCACTAATACTATTGACGTTACAAACGTCGAAGTAACAAACGTTAAGGCAAAAGACGGCACTGCTGCAATCACAATCACCAACTCTTCAGGCGATGTTGGTATTTCCAGCAACCTGACAGTCAGTGGAAATCTGACTATTCTTGGAAGTCAAACAGAAGTTAATACAGAAACTCTTCTTGTTGAAGATAGTCTGATTGAAGTTGGTCTTGTCAATAGTGGTGGTAGTCTTGTCCCACCAACGTCTGATGCAAATATTGATGTTGGTATTGTATTCCACTATTTCGACGCTTCTGCTAAAAAGGCTGCTGTTTATTGGGATGATTCTGTATCAAGAATTGCCGTTGCAGATGTAGTTTCAGAGTCCTCCAGTGTTTTAACAGCAACTACATATGCAGGATTTGAAATCGGGTCTCTTTGGGTCAATGATTGTGCTGGACAATCGCAGGTTATTTCTTGCACAGGGTCTGAAAGATTCTTAGAAAATATCACCATCGATGGTGGTACATTCTAATACCTTAAATAAAAATTATAAATATGGGTAGGAGCAATCCTACCTTTTTTTGTATCAGTATGTCTGAAGTAGAATATAAAGCTTTGATTGGTGTATACCAACAAAAAGCATATGAGTTATTTTCTCAGGTTATTGCATTAGAAGCAAGACAATCGATTTTAAACAAAACGATTGAAGAGTTGAATTCTGAAGTCAACAACTTAAACACTGAGGTTAATACTTTAAAAGCAAAAAATACTCGTAAAACATCAAAATCGGATATTTCTTCTGAGGAATTCTAATGGCACAACCATCAACACGCCAAGGTCTGATTGATTATTGTCTTAGGCGTCTAGGTGCTCCAGTATTGGAAATTAATGTAGACGACGACCAGATTGATGATTTGGTTGATGACGCTCTTCAGTATTTCCAAGAAAGACACTATGATGGTGTCGAAAGGATGTATTTGAAATATCAGATAACTCAGGATGATATTAATAGAGGAAGTGCAACCAACCAAAGTGGAAGTTCTAATACTGTTGGCATTGTAACTACAACAGGAACTTCTACAAATATTCCTGGTTTGGGGACTATTACGTCCAACTTCTACGAAACTTCAAACTTTATTCAAGTACCAGATTCTGTTATTGGTATTGAAAAGATTTTCAAGTTTGATACTAGCTCAATATCGGGCGGAATGTTTAGTATCAAATATCAGTTATTCTTGAATGATTTATATTACTTTAACTCGGTAGAACTTCTGCAGTATGCAATGACAAAGACATACTTGGAAGATATCGACCATCTCTTAACTACAGATAAGCAAGTCAGATTCAATAAGAGACAAGATAGATTGTATCTTGATATTGACTGGAAAGCACAAACTGTTGGGTCTTACATGATTATCGATTGCTACAGAGCATTGGACCCAGCATCATTTACACAAATATATAATGACAGTTTCTTGAAAAAATATTTGACTGCTCTGATTAAAAGACAGTGGGGTCAGAATCTTATCAAGTTTAATGGTGTAAAACTTCCAGGTGGTATTGAGT
>Ga0255768_10001120_pt1 | contig 28070 bp, 14 predicted proteins | sample 071ome_33_FD_179983 | JGI IMG/M metagenome (GOLD analysis project Ga0255768, IMG submission 179983) | Coastal salt marsh microbial communities from the Groves Creek Marsh, Skidaway Island, Georgia - 071412AT metaG (version 2) | ecosystem: Environmental > Aquatic > Marine > Intertidal zone >...
CGCTGATGTCCTTGTACTCGTCTAGTGAACAAGTGATCATGGAGTTTTACAAAATCTAAAATTTCAGCAGAATTTGTGATGTAATTTTCCACAATTTGTGGATTGTAATCTGTCATTTACAATTAACCGGAAGTGTATGACCAAGAAGGTCCAGCAACGATTGTAAAGATTAAATCGTTGTTTCGTGTTGTGTTTAGTGTAGTGGTTGTTGTCACTGAAGCAGGATTTCCAATTGAACCAGCACTGTAAGATGAAGATGATGTAGGCGAATATGAAACTCCTGCAATTCTTGCCTTGGTGCCTACAGCATAATCAGAAGTTGGTGCTAGAGTTTCAAGTATAGTTGCTATGGCGGCATTGCTTAGTCCTGATATGTCCATAGAAAACACAAGGTCTGTTACTATACCAGAAATTTGAGAGTCAACATAAGTTTTTACTGCATACTCTGTCAATATTGTGCTTGTTGAAGTGCCTAGATCAGCATCGTTTGAAACATTGTCAATTTGAAATCTTGTTGACGAGTCTGGATTTTCTGATGATGGAAGAATCAAAGCACTTGTGCTGATGGTGCCTGCTGAAACTTTGTTAGCATCTCCAACATCAATATCGCCAAATCCTATTGTAATAGATCCTGAATCAAGTGCGCCAACTGTGGTAAGAGATGATGTCACCACTGCAGACCCTAATGTGGTTGCATTCAACACAGAAGTTCCATTCACATAGAATGCTTCGCCTGTTGCAACGGATAAACCTGATGACGATTCTAAATATCCGCCATCTGATCCTGTCACTTGGAATGTTACATCATTACCTGCTGTTGCACCATCTATAAGCAGTCCGGCATTTTGATTGGAATCTCTTGAACCGCCATTGCCGTCTTCATCATTGATTGCAATCACATTGTCAGCAAATGATGACGAAGAACCCGCTGTGGTTAAATTTCCTTGAACAGTTAGATTTCCTGCAATGTTGACATCAGCAGTGTCTGTTATTGTCATTGCTGTTGTTACTACAGATGCTTGGTTAATTTTAAAAATAATATTTTGATCAGCGTTGTTATTAGTAATGATTAAATCACTGCTTGAAATAGAAAGTGTTGCATCACTGGCTGCTCCTACAGTTAAACCAGAATTGTTTGCTATGGCAAATGAACCAGTAGTTGTTTGGTTTTGATCATCTACCAAATACCTTGCGGCTTCTCTGCCACCTAACTCTAGAGAGTTCTGTGCAGTGGCATGCAATCTAAATGTTGTTGAATCTGTTTGTTCATAAAATGTAAGGCCTGCATCTAAAGTAGCCGAAGAAAAACCAGATGGAACAGAATCAAGTGTTCTTGCAGTTTTTGTAAGTATTGCAACTCTTGTACCATCTTGATACAAAGACAACACATTTGCTGTGCCACCACCTGATAAATCTTCTACATCAACTTTCCAACCCGATACACCGTCACCTGTTTTAAATATCGGTCCAATTAAATCAAAAGCAGACCCATCATACATGTATAGTTGATCATTAGTGGTGTCATTCCAAAGTGTGCCTGTTGATAAACCTGTGGTCGGTGCTGTTGCGGAATTTCTTATGCCAATTGGATTAAAATTAGATCCGTCATAAACTTTTAAAGAACTAGATGATTTGTCATACCATAACTCACCAGTAAGTGGAGCTGATGGTGCTGTGGTCGAAGCAGAATTTTCTAATAGTTTTACAAGATTTTCATTAAATGGTTCACCATAGGATTGATAGTTTCTTCCTATTAATTGAAGCGAAGTGGTTGTATCAAGGACACCATCTTCTACTGTTGCTACTATTGTTCCATCTGTTTTATTAATTGTGTATGCCATGTGTTATATTTACCGCTCCTTAAACATCAACAAAGTTTGTCAAACTTTGAATCCTTATGGTATAGTCTATTTGTATCAATCTATTCAACGATTTTTGCACAGGATGGAATATCACATGTGTCAATAGATTGCCTGCGCCTGCTGTGCCTTCCCATGAAAACAGTCCAATTTCATCAAACACATATGTGTCATTCACTGTGGTTGTGTTGTCAAACGCTTGTTGACCTGCTGGCTCACCGAAGTCTAACAGACAAGATATTATACAGTCAGTATAGGTTGTTCCATCTGTGTGTGCAATTGTAATTTTGTTTCTTGTTGTATCTGTGTTTAGTGATGATTGATCATTTACACTTTTGTAATAAGTTCTGTTATATAAATTTGCATTTGCACCTGTGGTATTTGGTGTAAGATATGTTATGATACCTGTGTTATCTACAGAAGTACCACCATTTCCAAAGTGCATTTCTTCAATGAAGCCTGTTGATCTGTTTGCTATAGATTTTGCAAGTGCTTCAGAAAAATTTTCATAATGTATTGCATTCTTTTTGTCTACATAAACATCACCTGAGTCTGGATCAAAGATTTTAATATAACCTTCAATGTTTATACCCTGCTGTTCATCAGGTTTAACTGTTGTTTGTGTTTGATTATCTTGTGTTGAATCAGTCATATCATCTATTTATACTGAACAAATATAGCAGTACATATTTGATGACTATAAATACTAACACATGGCAACACAAGTACAGTTTAGAAGAGGAACTACAGCCGAACACACTTCATTCACAGGAGCTATTGGCGAAGTAACTGTTGACACTACTCTTGATACAATCAGAGTGCATGACGGAGCAACTGCTGGTGGTATAAGGATAGCAAAATATTCTGAAATTCCTTCAACATTCAGCATAGATTTTGTTGCAGATGACAGTGCAACTTTGACTGTCACAGCCGACGGAACTGAAACATTGCGATTCGCTGGTGGTACTAACATCAATACATCTACAGATTCAGCAGGCACAGTTATTATTGCTACAAATTCTGATTTGACTGCTAACACTCTTTCATCTAGTGATTCTACAGCTATTACAATAAACGATGATATAAACCTAGCTGGTGTGTTAAGATCAGAAGATTCAGGCACAGTCAGTGTTGACGGAGCAATGTCAATTTCAGGTGCTGTGACATCCGGTGGAAACATCACTGCCACAGGCTCATTTATAATCGGATCTGCTGATATGAACGAGACTGATTTAGAAAAATTAGATGGCATCACTAATGGAACAGCTGCCGCAAACAAAGCTTTAGTTGCTGACAGTAACATTGATATTGCAAGTTTAAGAAATATCACTGCCACTGGCACTGTACAATATGGATCAATTTCAGATGGTACAATAACCATCACTGCTTTTGTTGATGAAGACAACATGGCTTCAGATTCAGCTACTTTGATACCCACTCAACAATCAGTAAAAGCATATGTTGACAACGCTGTTTCTACAGGAACTTCTGCAGTTGCCACAGAAGCAACCAATGTCACAGTTACAGCCAACAATACCACTGATGAAACTGTTTATATCACTTTTGTCGATGGTGCCACAGGCACACAAGGCATTGAGACCGACACAGGATTATCATATAATCCATCTACAAATATTTTATCAACCACAGCATCACAGGCACAGTACGCTGACTTGGCAGAAAAATACTCAGCAGATGCAACCTACGATGTAGGCCATGTGATGATACACGGTGGCACTCATGAAATTACACAGTCCACTGTAGAAAATGATACAAAAATTGCAGGCGTAGTGAGTGAAAAATGGGCCTATCTAATGAATCAACAAGAAGACGGACCAGCTATTGCACTCAAAGGCAAAGTTGAATGCAAAGTGGTAGGTTCTGTAAGAAAAGGTGATCTTTTGGTTACTTCTAATACTCCAGGCCATGCAGTTGCCTCAGACACTCCTAACCCATTTGCTGTGATAGGCAGATCACTTGTTGATGATGATCAAACTCATCCTAGAATTATTTTTATAAAAATTTAAATTAGACTTAGATCTGCTGATTTGTCTTGCAGAAACGCCACATTTATATTTGTAGATTGTTGAAGTCCTTGTCCGTCAGCACCTGTGGTCGCACCTTGATTGTACCACACTGAACCTGTTTTCCTTATGATGTTGATTTGAACCCCTGATGCAGGTGCTGTGTCTAAAATTACTGCTGAACTAGAATCACTTCCAACACTAAATGTTTTGATATTTTCACCTCCAACAAATACAAGCACTTGGTCTTTGTTTGACGGAACATAATCTAACGCAAATGACACTGTGCTTCCGTCGCCAGTAAATGTAGTTGTTGTGGTAGTGTCTTGATATGGCATTGTTTGAATTCCGCTGGCATCAACAACTTTGGCATTTCTTGTGTGTTGTTGAATTGCAGTGCCGAGCGTGCCTCTGAATAACCTACGCAGTGTGTTGCCATCTTTTTCAAAATATGCAATTCTTTCTGTGCCTATGAACACAACACCTGGATTATTAGCATCAGTGTCTGGATCACCTAATGCACTTGCATCACTCACTGTGATTTCGGTATCACTTATATTCACATCAGATGATAGATATGTGGAATGTGCTGTGCTGATTCTTTTGTAGTGATATCTGTTGATGATGTCTTTGAAAACTCTATAAGCAATCGCAGGTTTAGACACACCACCAGCAACATATGTAATGGTGATTACATCATTTACACCTAAATTTCTATTAGGTAACACAATCTCATTGCCTTCCAAAATAAAATCATGATTTGCTGTGAGGTATTCTTTGTTCACTGCTACAAATACATAACTTTCATTGACTGGTGTAGCACTCAGTCTATACCTTTTAGACTGTATGTCTACAACAAAGATGTTACCATCAGTAAAACCAAAATCTTCATTTGGTTGATCAAGAGCGCCAAGATCACCAAAATCTTCTGTGTTATCAATAGAGTCAACCACTCCACCATAATTTAATCTATTCACAGCAAGAGCACCTGTTGAACCTGCAAATACTTCAGTTCTCAATGATTGTGTGTCATGATTAGAAAATGTTGTTACAAACACACTCTCAGCATCTATGCTAGAATCGCCGTTCCATCCTGCCTGTAAAACTAATTTTCCACTAGCATCAAGTTCATAATCATGACCAGATTTGTAAACAATAGCAACTACATCGCCATCTGCTGGAGCAGTTGTCAAAGCCACCGATCTATCACCACCTAAAGTAGTGCTCATTGAAAAGTCTGATACACCCACAAGTTGGATTCCATTTTTCCAAACTTCTGTGTTTGTGATGTCAGCAGTATCTGACTCAACTGGTTCGTTAGGCACAACAAAATCAACTGTTGAACCATCTCCCAAATAATAAGCAATCTGAGGTGGTTGCAGCCTGTATCGATTTGATTTGTCAGCACCACTGACTCCTTCAACTATAACTTTGTGATGATGAGGTCCTGTTATTAAAGACACAGGATCTAATTGAATAACAAATTCAGTTGAATCAGTTTGAATATTGTCATATTGTGTGGTAACCACTTCGCTGAACGCTTTTGTTCCAGAAGGTAAATCAAATAGGTATACCTGCACTTGATCACCCACAGCAGGTGCTTGAGTAAATTTTACATCTGCTGTCACTCCATCAGCATTAAGTTGCAAAGATACAGTCTGTTTGATTCCATTGACCAAAACATATTGTTGTGTGATTAGATCAAAATTTATTTTTGACTCAAATGTATTAGAACTATCTGTAGCAGTAAACTCAAACTTGCCTATCAAATTGTCTGTAGCTACTCGGATTGCGGTGATAGAAATAATATCCCCTGAACTAGGAGCAATTGCAAATTGTATAGTTTTATTGGGATAATCAAGCGTATATTCAATACCTCTTCTTTGGAATAGATTGTTTTTGAATACACGCAAGCCATCAACAGCAGATAAAGATGGAGTTGCATAGTTAACTGTGCTACCATCACCATAATAATTTTTTTTGCTTACAGTTGAGGCACCGTCAGTTTGTTTTGTGTACACCTTGAGATCCATGGTGTCATACACTCCACCTGGCAACACCTCTTCTGGTGCATGAGCTGAATATTCCGAAATAAAAGCATCGCCAACTACATTAATATCTTCTGCTCTAATACCTAGTTCAGTAGTAAATGTTTTTGAATCTAGTACTTGATCTAAATTTTCTGGATCGCTATCCTCTGTAACAATAATATTTGTGTCGTATTGCACTAAATCAAATCCTGTTAAATCATAACCAGTTGACGAAGCAAACGATAAGCCTGAAACTTTTACTCCTGGATATTCTATCCCAGTCATTAGTTGAGAATAAGCATTAATTGTAGTTGAGCCATCACCAATTAGTCCTGCCATACCAGTTGTTGGTGAATAGAAACTTGCAATTCTATCTGTAGCTGTCCATCTTGTAATAGGACTTGTGTTTGTTACCGAAGAAGAATCAGATAAAATCGCATTGTCGTCAAAAGTCTTGCCACTTGTAAATGATTCTTGCACTCTATATATTTCATTTAGATATCTGACATTGTCACCTATCGTATAAGATGTAAAGGGTGCCCATTCTAAAATGTTAGAACTATTGATTTCTTTTAGAGTGTTCACACGATCAAACTTTATTTGCGAATCTATTGATCTAACTTTTCCGTTTCCGAGTTCTGCATGAGCAAGTGCAACTGTAGTCACAGTGCTACCTCCTCCGCCTTGTAGTGTAACTGTTGGTGTTGTGTAATAACCCGACCCTTTATTAGTAACTGTTATCCGTGTAACTTTTCCGTCTCCTATACTTGCTGTTGCTGTAGCACCGGTGCCGCCACCACCTGATATGACAACTCTTGGTGGTTCTGTGTATCCTGATCCACCACGATCAACAACAATAGAATCTATTACAAATTTAAAGTTGTCTGCGTACAATTTCCATGGATTTTTACTGTACACATCAGGATATGATGAATCATCTTGACGTAGAGTTGGAGTGATGTATTCTTGTATGGTTTTGTCAAAATAAGTTTTATTGTCAAAATCTGTGATGTCACCTTCAAAAACATCTTGATTGTTGTATAATGTAATGTCTTCTCGCACATTTGTTTTGAATGGTAGAACTTCATCTAAAAACTTTTGCACAGCATCAGAAGAATCGATCTGGAACTCACGCAATTGTTCTAGATTTGAATATGTGTTTATAAGTTTTACAAACGATGTTTTGAACACCCAATCAATATCTTTTTGTTCTTGTTGTGCAATTCTTACACCTATAAAAAATAATTTGTTGAACAATAGAGCATCTTCATCAATAGCCCATGATTTTATACCTTCTAAAATATTTCTTAATTCTGTAACTGCTTCAGCATCATACAATGATGAACCATATGCGTCTGCTCCAAAACCCACTTGATTGTTTACATAATCATATAATTTTGTTGATAGTTGAATAGTTCCATTTTGTATAGCAACCACTTTCCAGCTAGAAGGTGTTTTTTCATACATTCTAAACTCACCATCATATGATGTCTGGACTTTTACAATATCTTTGACATTGTAAGTTCCATTCAATCTTGCTCTTTCATCTGCAACAATATAATTGGCAACTGTACTAGAAGAATAGCCATTAGCATACCAATCAGCATAATCCCAATAATCCGCAGTGTCATAAGTCTGTTGCGATGTTCTTGACCAAGCAGTCCCGCTCCATTCATTTACTGACCAACCTTGTGCAACATTGGAATCAACAAGTACTAAAATTTTATACCCTGCACTCAGTTCATCTGTATTAACATATAATAAATCAACATCTGTATCTACAGATCTATCATACTCACCTAATGTCAAACTGGGCAGTGTTGATTTTTCTAAAAATTTTGTTAAATCCTTTGTTGTGGCATAAGGCTTGTTTGTTAGATTATCGTTTATAAATTGCACAATAATTTTTAAAGCCCCTAATCTATCCTTGTACCAACTCTGCCTTGGTCTGTTTAACGAACCATATCTTAATCCTTCTGGTTGAGTTACATCCGGTACTGATCTACCAAAATTATCAAAACCAATAAGACTATCAAAAAATTTATCAGTAAGTTGTTGAGGAATTTCTGAATTTGCATCATCCTTTGATATTAAAACATGTTCAGTGTGTTTTTGTAGCTGTTCATTGTCAGTTGTATTTTCAATTTTAAAAATAATTCTATCTTGCTCTAATTGAGAACGATCAAGATTTAACAATACTGCTCTGTTACTAACCACAGCACCATAATTGTTTGCAAACGAATCGGGATTTTGTATTGCATTAGCAACTTGTTGAGCAGATACACTGTTGTTGCTGTCAACAGTTTTTCTATTGGTTACCCAATAAAAATATTTGTTTGTAAATGTTGATTTGTTTGCATCAAAAACTCTTTTGGTTAAAAAGTTTGTTTTTGCAGTTCCTGTTATATTTTGACTTTCTCCTTCATTAGTTCCTGACAGAGCATTGTATTGAGTTGGTGTAAGATCACTTTCAATCCAAACATTAACTTCAACCGAACTGCTTGGATGCAGTTTGCCCCAATTTGTCAATTTTTCATCTAGTGATCCTTGTTCATACCAAATGTATTTGAATTTTGAAACGTCTAACCAAATTTCTCCATTATGATCGTCATCCCATGATGAATAATTTGCTGGATCATAAGGTGTCTGATAAGAAATGGCTTTTTGTACTTCGCCAAATAATCTTCCTTTGGCAGGATCGATTAAAGCCAGTTGAGTGAGTGTTTTTCCAGTGTCTTTGTTGTATAAGAAACTGTTGGTTATGTTTGCTGAACGAACTAGATCAGGTTGGGTATAAGCAGTTTTCCATCCTAAATCAGATGTTGGTTTTTCAAACACAAACAGTCTGCCACTATTTGACAGTGTAGTATCAAGTTTTGGTGCACCAATATAAGCAGAAAGTTGAGACAATGCTAACGCACCGCCATAATTTGCACCAGTCTGTAAATTTACACTTGTAGGCAAATTTTGCACATACTTAAATTGTGTGTCTAATTTATTGTATACATGAACTTGTCCACTATCTAATTGCAGATCTATAAATCTTGTTGTTGATCTATCAAACGTAGTCCCAGACAAAGCAGTTGACCCATCATCAGTCACAGTGTCAAATGTTGTAGATAATTCAGCGTCACCCTTGTTGCTTTGGATTAAAAGAGTGTTATCTTTGACATACAAATTATTACCAAATTGTTGATTGCTTTGTATTTTTGGTGCTGTGATGATTTCTTCAAATGCAAATTGTTTGATTACAATCACAGCACTTGAAGTAGGAGCGGTGCCGAATGTAATTGTGTTGCTAGAACCATCTAGTGTGTAAAATGGTGCTGTGCTACTGTCATCATTTTGTACAAGATTGTCGTTGTTTACAAAAACACCCAAATGTATTGAATGATCAATATTGAAACCAACAGTAAATGTAGTTGTACTGCCATCTCCAACATGTTCAGATGTGTTTTGAATGTAATGGAATACTCCTCCTTGATCACCTAATACATCTGTATATTTTGGTGCACCTACTAGTAAGTCAGTGCCATCTTCACTGATAGCTACTCCATTTCCAAACTGCACATCATCTATAAGATTTGGTTCAATTTTTTCATGCTCAAAAAATGTGTCATTTTTTAATCTATAAACATAAACTGTGCCTGCATTTGCAGTGGTGCTGTCATTATCATACAAAGGTGCAGAGATTGCCAAAGTATTTCCATCTTCTGCAAAAGCAATTTTATCGCCAAATCTTGAATCAACTTGACTGTTTGATGAAGGAATCAGCGTTTGGTGAAGATCATATCTAGCAGACGAACCATCTTTGGCATATTTGTAGATGAACACTGCACCTCTATCATTGGTTACAGAATCATCTGGTGATCCTGGAGCTCCAACAGCAAGGTATGTGCCATCACCAGATACAGCAATTGCTTTACCAAATTCTCCTCCTGCGTCAACATTGGGTGCAATTATCGATTGATTGATGCCAAAACTTAATCTTGCGTCTCTGTTGATCCAATGCACTGCACCTTGTGATGCATAATCCGATCCTAGTATTGCTGTGATGCTCAACACCGATGACGAATCACCTATGTCCAATGTTTCTACTTCGAAATCTTGATTGCCGGTATTTTTTACCCATATGATATCATTGTCCCAATCTATGTCTAAAATTGTACCAGTGGCACCACTGTTTGCTCCTGTGATGGTTGTACCACGGGAATAAGTTCTTGCTGTTGCACTGAGTGTCAATTTGACAATGTCAAATGTTCCAGGCGAACTTGCAAAAAGTCTTGCTCCATCTGTAGTGATGGCTAAACTTTCACCAAATCTATCATCATTTGCTGTGTTGCCTATATCAAGTTCAATATCATTGCGAAGTGTAAAATCATCTGTCACGTTACCACGCAAATAAACAAATACTTTGTTAGATCCAGGAGCACCTACTCCTAGATACAGATTGTTGTCAGACACAGCAATTGCTGTGGCAGTTTCACCATCTTGAGAAAGTTCGTCACTAAATGTTTGCTCGCCTATGGTATAATCTGTATCAACAGATTTTTGATATACTTTCCATAATCCATTGTTAGGATATTGCTCATTGTAATTGTTATCAACATACACATAGTTTCCGATTTGAAATCCTTTTGTTGGAGTAATGGACTCTATGTTGTCAATAGAATTTATTCTGATGCTTGTAAGTTTAGAAATCACCCCAACAGTGTTTGTGCTATCAAAATTACCTGTAAAATCTACACTGAAAGTATTCAGATCATCAGTGCTATCTGTAAGTTTGACTTTATATATGCCATTGATTGATGCGTCAGTGCTTGTTATAACCACGTAGTCATCTTCTGATAAACCATGCGGTCTGTTCGATGAAATCTGCAGTGTGTTATCAAATTGTTTGTACACTGTTGCATTTGCATTAATACTGTTTACTCTTTTGACATCCCAATCACCACTGGCTGTGTTTGCAATCCATACAGTAGAGCCTTCTTTGAGATCACTTACATCTAAATCAAGAAGTTCACTTTCATGGAACACAGTTTTTGTAACTTGCTCTGGTAAGGCATATCCTGCTATGGGATAAGAAAATATAGATTGTGTGGTGTTTTGATGCTGATCATAATCATAAGTTATAAATGGTGATCCACTGAATGCATAAGGTTTTATCAATAACTCATCATTTACAGCATTTACATTTATAATTGTTTCTGTATCTGCTTGACTTCCATCTGTAATATTGTAAATCAATTTATTTTTTATGTGAATAGATTCGTCAACTTTGAAAGCGAATTCTTGCTGAGTTCTGTGGCCGCCAAATTCTCCAACTCTGAATGCATAATCTTCAAAAAGATTGTAAGAAACTGTTTGTCCGGTTTGCGGTTGAGATTTAAATTTTTGGATTGGAGACACTGTGCCTTTTTCCTTGAGCATACCTTGATAGAATTTGAATTGTGTAAGTTCTTCTAAACCAAGATCATTAAAATAATCTCTTTGTTGATAGCCAATTAAATGTTGAGCATATCTTTGTTGTTCCGCATCGAAATTGTCTGAGTCTAAAGAATAAAAATCTCTGAATGCTTCGGCTTTGGCATCCCAGTTAGGTAGCATCTGTTGTTGAGGAGATTCTGTTTTAGCAGACCAATTTTTGCTATCAAAATTTTCATCACTTGTATGGTTTTGTATTGCTGTATAATATTTGCCTTGATGTGAAACATTTTCACCTATTCTATAGTCGCTAAAAGGTTGCCATTCACTAATTTTTGCTTGATCGATTACATATCCTGGTGCATATAGATCGCCATTCCAATTTGCTGTTTTAAATCCAACTAATTTTACACGGTCTTGTCTATTTCCTAGAGCCTCATCAAAAATAACATCTTTAAATTGAGATGAGTTGTCTAGTAATATTAAGTGTTCTTTTTGGACTGCTTTGATGTCTGCATTGTAAATGCCGTCTTCTGCAGGATTTGTAATAATTTCAAAAATCCCATCCTGTCTTTTTGTGCTTAAATTGTAGGGATTAATCGGCAGTCCATCTTGCTGAAGCACTGAATAGTATTGATCAGAGTCTGTAAGATCATCACCTATTGTATTTTCTTTTTTATATTTCAGAGACTGAGCCGCAGGCGAAAGTGTAATTACTGCATTTGTATTCCAATTTTGAGTTGACCAAAACAAAAATTCCTTGACACTAAGTTCCCAGTTTGCAGGAAGATTAAGTTCCGAAACAAAATTATCAAATATAAATCCTTGTTGTTCAAGATATTTGCTGTAACCAAACAAAAAATCAGCCACTTCTTGTTCGTTTTTTAACTCAGTTCCGTATGGCACAATTGTTGCTGTAGTTTCATAGTTTTTATATTGTTTGACCGACACACCGCCTTTCAAAGGAAGAGCAGAACCAATTTCATTCCAATTAGATTCATTAAAGGTTTGATTAGAACTGATGCTCTGCAGTGCTCTGTAAAACTTTCCAGCATTTTTTACAATTGAACCATTTGCGTAAAAACCTCCTGGCTGCCATTGGCTAAAAGATTCAGTGGTGGCTCCAACTCTTACAAGCACATGATCATTGTACTGTTTAGGTTTATAGTAAGAAAAAGTTCTTGCATAATTTGAATATCCAGACACTTTGTACCCATTGTCTGTCTTTTGAACAATCACACCACTGTAATTTACAGTTGCCACTGGAGCACTTTTGTAAAGCAGTATATCAAAGTTTTCCTGTGGTAAAAATACTCCTTGTGCTGTGGTCTGTGGTGATACACTACCTACAGAAACTTGAAGATTATCTTTGTTTGTAAATCCACCTAGTTTGTAGGACAATTGAACACTAATGTTATCAAATCTATTTGCAACATATGTTGATGCATTATATCCCAAATGTTTGATGTAATCAAATACAGTGTTGATATAACCAGATGTAAACACTGTTGCTGATGGTAAGAAATAGTTGTTAACAGGTTGTCTATATTTGCTATTATAGACATACTGATTTACAACATTTTTATTAATTCTTGATGTATCAAAATACATGCCGGCGTATTGACCTGGTTTCGATAAAAATTTTGCAACCTGTTCAGCAAATCTATATGAAGAAGATTTTTTCCAAGCTGATTCTGGTGGACCAGAATCGCCATACGTCCAGTTGTTTTGTTGATCGCGATCTAATATTGTTGACTGCCCTAATATCCCTGCATCAGATGGCGATGCGATCTTGCCGTCATTTGTTACAGGAATCACACTGTAAAAGTCATTCGTTCTTCTGTATTGCGTATAATAGCCTTGCCTTTCTCCTTGTGCAATGAATCCGTCCGCAATGTCATTCCACAACAGTAGATTGCCTCTAGTATAAGGAGCAGGTCCATATCTTGTTTCCCACCAATCAGGTTTAATGCTGAATCCTAACATTTCCCAAGGTGTAGTGTGTGGAGTATCTGTGTCAAACCATTGTGTGTAGATACCTCTCCAATGGCCAGGAAGTGATGTGTTGTCTATAGAATTTTTATATTGTGCAAAATTCCATGTAAAATCGTTGGATGCATCATATGTGTCATTGGTTGTGTAATCTATGGCATTTGTTCCAGTCCAACTGAAAAAATCTCTAGCAAATACATCAAGGATTTCTTTGTTAGTGTACTCGTTATCTCTGAAGAAGCCATAGTTTATGTTTAGAACATCCGGATTGTACTTTGTTTTTATATTGTTGTAAATTCTTTTTTCAAATTCAAGTAAAAGATTATCTCTGTAATCACCGTATGCAAGTGTAATAGATCCGTCATGACCTTTGATGACATCTAAACCCAAACCATCATCAGTTTGATAAGTGTCATCTTTGAATTTAATTGGCTGATACACTGGTGCCAATCCTAATTTTGCAGGTGTATCTGGAACAAAACTGCTATCGGTAGAATCATACTCCACAACTTTTATCACATCATTTACAGATAAATCTGTTTTGATTTCAACTCCATGTTGATTAGAAGAGTCAGATACATCAGTAAACTCATAATCTAATTCGTGTACTAGTTGAACATTGTTAAGGTATACATATACAGATCTTTTTGACAATTCATTAAGATTGTGTCTTTGACTTATTGGATAGTTTACAACTTCTGAATCAACCACTGTATAGGAGGTCACTATCCTATCATTGCCAAACCCAACCATGTCTGTGTTTGCAAACGGCATTGAATCAGTCTTATTTTCGTTTATTAATTCTAACACCCGATTTAAGTTTTCATCATCATTACCATCTAGCGAAATTTCCTTGCTTCTTTCAACTAAGCTCTGTTTAATTTTTTCATATTCTCTAGCTGCAAAACGCATAGATTTTGCAAGACTCATCACATCATCTTTCAGTAATATATGTGCTAACACATCAGATCCAGAGTGTTGCATGATGAGAGAACCGTATGTAAACAATTGATGTATATCTCGAGAATTGTTTATGCCAACTGGTGTACCATCAAAAGAAGAATTTTCATGTGTGGCTAATCTATAGTGTTTGACAATATCGCCTAGGGTAAATTTTTCAAAATTTTCATTTTTACTATTTCTTTGAAGTGACAACGGTGTTTCGAAAAATCCTTTACCAGATGGGGTTCCAGTTTTAGAATGACACTTAATTGTGATTACGTTGCCTGGCTTTATCACATTATCAGTCTTGACGTAAAATCTACCATTGATTGTTTCTGTACTGTAAGTTGTAATAAAGTCTCCGTTCAAGAACACTTGGAATGTAAGATCAGTCAATGTACTTGCATTAAGATAATGATTTATTTCAAAATAGTGTTCATTGTGGTTGGATTCATACGTTTGGACAATGCGTTGACTATTTTTAATTTTTGTTTTTTGCCAATTGTTTATACTGACATGATTGGTTGATCCTTTTTGATATTTGTGAATATGATATTGTCTAATAGGTTCTTCAACAATTACTCCTTCATTAACATACTGAAAACTAGACGAATTGAAAGTATCATTTATCCTTAAATCATTAATAAGTCCCAATCTTTCATAAATTACATTTGTGCCATATACTGTGTCTGGTGTGCCTTGACTGGCATCTGTTGCAATTTCAAATAGAGTTGTTCCAGTAAAATTACTAGACACATATGTGTCTAAGTTGCTCAAAGAAACGTGATTGTTATCAAACACATCAAATAATGGTTTTTGATTGATTTTTGTTTTTAATTGAGACGCTTTCCATACATCATTTTCTACGTGGTATGTGACTCCTCTGTTGTTTCCTCTTCTTGCTGTCACACTCAACATTTCTTGGGCAGTAAAAGATTCACTCAGGACTAATTGTAAAACAGTGGTTGAATCAACTGCGTTGGAAACTTCTGCAAAGTCAACTTCAAAAATCCGTTTCTGTTGGTTAGGATCAGCAGTAAAAATCACAAGGTCGCCTTTTCTTAAAGCGGTTCCATCAGAAAAATAACCTTCTTCTCCCTGTACCTTAGAAAGTGCATCAGTAGTTTCTGTGTCAATTACATCGATCAATCTTCCGTTGTTTCCGTGATTGTACAGTTCAAGATTAGCAACAAACTCAATAATTGGCCTTTTTGCTCTAATATTTTCGCTTAGTGGTATGGTTGTGTTTAATTTGCTTTCTGTCTGTCTAACAGCATCGATGTGTACCCATCTATTTGCTCTGGTCCATGCATTTAAATCTTGCGATTCTCTATTGATTGTCCAATAATCTGGTGCTGTACTTTGACTCGTGCTGTTATCAAAGCCAACTGTGTCCCAACCAACTGTGCCATTTTCATCAAATATTTCTCCAGATTCTATGCCATAAGATTCTACAACTTCGTGTTGAGAAATATCAGTGAATGAAATTCTGTTTCCTACACCGTTAACAAAATACTTTACATTAGTGTAATTAGATACTGCTCCTGATGTAATTTGAACATTGACTGTGTTAGTCAACTCGAAGCCTGTTGCATCGATAAAATTTTTACATCCTTCTATTGCTTCAGCAGGATCAAAATCTTCTAATTCTAAATCTTTAATAATGATTCTACCTTTCATAGATATGTGGTTGCCACATTGGTAGAACAGTACGTTATCTACTGTAGTGCTACTATCAGATGCAGGAACTTTTAACTTTACTGTTCCTTCAGATGCACCATTATTTTCAACATAAGTTGAATCAAACTGATCAGCATCTCCTGTACCATATTGTGTTTTGATATAAAATGGATGACCCGGAGCATCAATTTAAAATTATATGTACATCCTTTGTACACAATTATATCTGGATTGTTTTGATCAACTTTGTTAGAAAACTTGTAAGCACCCAACCCGTTGTTAGTTACGGAAATTGTCGATTGTGTTCCAGGACCAAGCACAAGAGTAATTGGAGATAAATTGTTTGCAATCCAATAATATTGTCTGTAATTGACAAATTTGTCATGGTCGATTGGCGGAGAATATGCATAAGATTCTTGTTGCCATAATCTGTCATGTTTATCAGAAGAACCTCCTTGGGCAGCGATTTCATTGACAGCATCAATGTATTGCGATGCAAAATCTACTGTGTTGCCGTCAGATTTATAAACCACTGTTGGTTCTAATTGATAATTTTGCCTTTGTGTGGTGCTTTCTTGCACATATATGTCTGATGTTCTGTAAGAAGGACGAAATCTTTGTCCTATATACGCACTTAATTTTTCTAATACACTTGGTTCGATAAGTTGATCAATTGTTGAATTTATAAACCTTTTGTTTTTTTCTGTTTGAAAAATTTGTGGTAAAAGTTGAGAACTTGATCTAGTTGATTTACTCATTAGTAGTAGCCTCCACTAGACGATGCTGTCGATGAACTAGAAGTCGAAGCAGTGCTAGTGGTTGCCACTGTACCTGAAGTCGCTGTAGATGTAACTTCTGCACTGGTAACCACTGTCCCAGTTGCTTTTAATTTTTCTGCACTAAGTGAATTGATAATTTCAACATTGTCAACAGTTGCTGATGAAATAAAAATTTCATTGTCGTCAGCAAATACTTGAAACAAAGAACCGAAGCCTGATGTAGATTGTGCAGGAACTATGACCACACTGAGTAGGTCTGGAGCAAGTTGATTGTGAACATAAGCTGCCAATTCTGTAAAATAAAAAGTATCACCAAAATCCCAAAAATCAATTCTAAAATATTCATCAATGGCTGCAATCACACTTGATTTAATTTGATTATCACTTGCGGATGACAAAGGATTTTTTACAACTTTAAACTGTGCTTGTAGGTTTGCATCTGCTCCTGGACCAAATAACAAAGTGTATTGACCGGGATTGAATATTACTTCATCACTCACAGACTTGATTCCATCAAGTGAAGCAAGATATTGGCTTTCAAGATCAAAAATTGTTGGTGCACTAGGTTTAGAGGTTGCTTGATTGTTTCTTAGCCAGGTGCGTAATGATTCATCATATGATTTGGTCATCACATACACATCAACAATGTTAGACACAGCAGGATCTATTCTTCTGTTTCTGTTTGCTCCATGGTTGTAGTTGTAAAGTAAATCTTGTCTTCCTAGTTTTGCAGAATACACTGTAGGTGTTGAAGTTGTGTCAGTTGTACTGTCATATTCTGCAAAGGTGTTTGTGGAATAGAAATAAAACAGTTGACCATCTGGGTACAATGAAAAATCAGTTATATCAGATTCTAGTGCTGTGACAAAAAAGTTTGTTTGATCAACAACATTTTGCTGTTCAAAACCATTCACCGTCACTGTTTCAAAAAACACATATTTGTTTGTTACATCATCTTGTGGTGCAACTATAGTTGTGAATAGATCTGGATTGTCAATCACACCGTCATCATCTGAATCAAAAAATCCAACTTTTATTTTTCTTGTGTCGTTATATCCATCTGATCCAGTAACATTACCTACAATCTGCCAATCATAATTGTATGTGATGCTGGTGGTAAAATCAGGACCTGTGTTACTTTTTAGAATTCTAATTTTGTCTTTAATAGTAACACCTGTTTGCGGATCTACTATTTTTGCTTGTGGATCAAAATAAAATTTGTTGCGTGTGGCAGATTCGAATGTGTATTCGGTTGATCTATAAGTCACTGTATAACTTACACCATTAGTTTCAAATTTTATTAACCACGAATTATCTAAATTACTACCGCTGGTATCTCCTTGTTGGTTTAGATCAAAACTGCCGCTTCCTAAATTATCTTGTGAAATAATTGACCACGTTTGAGTGTTTACATTGTATGTCAATCCAAAATCATTATATTCAACCACATTAGAAATAATTGCATTAGAAAGTGTTGTTGTGATGTCATCAACAAAATTTGGTATAATTTCGTCTAACACAGCTGATGCAGGTACAAGATCATTCAACACAATTGGGCCTGTACCGTCTGCTAGATTTCCAAGACCACCATTTGAGCCATCACCCTCAACTGATACCACTTTGGACCATATTACATCAGATGATCCAGGATGTCCGCCTGCACCTGTCATTTGTGTACCAGATTGTGGCATGAAATGAGAACCAGATGTAGGTACAAACTTACACAAGGCACCCTGAGTAACATATTGTAGATTTGTTGTCACAGATGTTCCTACACTCAATGGTCCAGAATCTTTAAAATAACCTGTGACTTGATTTGTGGTTTGAGTAGACTTGTTCCAAGTAACTCCTGTGGGTGGAGTTATCCTTCCGTAATTTTTATAGTAATATTGCTTTAATGCCGGCGATGTGAATACATCAGCAAGAGTGCTGTTGATGACTCTTTCAACATCATCCCTTGTGGTAAATTGAAAATCAAAAGTTTGTGTTCCTTCGTCTTGATACAAGTATCCATCATCAGACACTACATTCACTGGCGAATAGACTCCTGTTGGATCAACTACATCTAAAAATCTTGATATTCCAGATGCCGATCTTACCTGTGATTTGATTTTTGCAATTGATTGGTTTTGAGTCAAAGGTAGTATTTGATAGTCCTCTGCAGAAATCATTCTGTTGTTTGTGTAATAAGATTGTGGTGCTTGAGTTTTGATTTCTTGTATCGACTGTGATCGTGATGCATTTGTTACAGTGCTTTGTAAACTTGCAGAAATTGTTAGTGTGTTTACTTGTCCATTTTTGCTGACATAGTCTAACGAAATATCTATGTTTTGCATATCAGCAGGATTTACATTATATGTTAAACCATTGCTCTGTCTAAAATAACATCTAAAGTTGCCTTGTGGCAAAGTGCCGTAGACACCATCAGAAAACACAAGATCAACTTGATCATTTGTTTTGGTTACCACAGCAAATTGGTTTACTATGTTATTTGCTAATTCATTGTAAATTATATTGTTGCCTACAATTGCAGGTACCTTTTGCCAGCGTTGATCAATGATGCCATTTTGATCTAGTTTGTACAAAAATACATCATCATTGTTGATGTTGTTTTCAGTGATAGAAACCACAGTGTTAGGTGCTGTGTTGGTGATAGTAAAATCTTGCGAATTTAATGCACCTTGTCTAAAATGTAAAAAATAGCCTGTGTTGTTGGAGCCAAATCCTCTGCTGTCATTTCGATACAACATGGTCATAGAGTTTCCAGGTATAGGCGATTCTTCATACACATATGTTTGATTTGCAAATGAACATGGCACTACTTCAAAGTCCATGTTCACACCGTTGATATTTTTTGAAAATGGTACAATTGGTACATCAAGGTTAGCACCATTTATTCTATACAATTGTGAAGGAATGCCAGCAATGGTGGCGCTCAATTCAGGTTTGTTTACAAACTGGTTTCTTGGCAGTGCCGCATTGAGCACAGCATTGAATTGATCTTGCCAATTGTCATTGGTCAAGTCGTTCCATAGTATTGGAGTGTTTGCAATGTTTTGACCATTAGAATCTAAAACATTCTGCGTGGTTGAGACAGATAAAATTTTTAAAAAGCCAGAGCTTGCTGTGTTTCGCTTGGGTTGATATGAAATCAGTCTTGCTAATCTCAGTACAGATTCTTTTCTTTCTGCAAGATCAATAAAGTTTTCTCTGGCATTGAGATCAACTCTGTATGATATCGACTGTGCCACATATGCAATCATATCAATGAGTGCAACATATTCTGATGATTCAATAAAGTCGTTGAAGGATTCTGGATAATTTAGTTGCAGATAATCAATGAGAGTACGTCTAATGGTGTCAAAATCGTATGACTTAAAATCTGCTTGTTTGAAAGTTCTATACAATTTTTGCCACACTGTGTTGGCCAAAAGAGTGTTCTGTCTAGTGTTGGATGCCATATTGAATATTTATTGTAAACAAAATATGACTACTTAATAATTTGCTGTTGATGAATTGAAAAATTGTCCAGGACCTTGTAAAAGTCCTTGTTCTGAATCAAAAAGTAAATTGATGGTTTCGCCAATTGCATAACCAATGTACAACACTGTCATTTTGACAGACAAACCTTGCTCTGCTTCTTGTACTTCAATTTGATCCAAAGTCACACGAGGATCATAATTGATCACTTCTTCAACATCACGAATCACAGCATTTTTTGTGTCATCATCTAGTGGATCAAACAAATACAACCAGATGTTGGTGCCAAAATCTGGATTTTCTAGTTTTTCACCTTTGCGAATGTTGAAATGATTCAAAAGATCTTGTTTGACTAGCTCGACATCATACAATTTTGGGTCAAGAAATTCTCTGCCTTGTGTTGAAAACCCTTTGAACACCTGTGAAGATTGTGATGTTCGCTTGGTGCGTTTTTGATCTTTGTATGTAACAACTGCCATTTTTTATATTTAACCTACAAAAACATTGGCCGAACCTGTAGCTGCATCACCACAAGTTGCAAGATCGCCTGCATTACACACTGCCTTGTTGTCGACAAAGACATTGTTGGATCCTGCTATCATAGTAGGTGCATCATGAGGAGGCAATCCGTGATTGGCAACAGAATCACCATCAACAATGATTTCTTCACCATTGGCGTACACAGTGGTTTGACTTGGAATAAGATCTCCAACAGCTGTGTCGTTATCTCTGCAAACTCCTGGCATTATGATTGCTCCCTATCTGTCAGTGTTGCTGTAACTTCATCACGTTTTTTGTCTTCATGATCTGCCCACGGTTCTTGTGTGGGTATGCGTTTTAGAATAGATGTTTTTGAAGAAGTAGAATGAGTTGATAAACTAGACACAACAGATGCAGACACCTTACCATCTGTGTTAAAATGTATTTCTTCACCTGTATTGACATTAAAATCTGTCCCTGCATATGTCTTTATACTGCCGTCTGCTTTGATCAAACCATCTGTGCCAACTACCAATTCATAATTGCCTGCGGCATCTACATGCACACGCCCTGTGGTTTGACCAGTTGTAGTGTTTTCACCAGTTGCTTTTAAATTAACATTCCTTCCTGCTTCAATATTGATGTCACGTTCTGCTCTAAAATTCATGTCGTTTTCTGTGTGAACAGAAATAGAATCTTTTGCATAGATATCAATTTTACCGTCTTGCGTGAATTCTAACCAAGCAGTGCCTGAATTATTAATAATGTATACAACGTCTTTGGAATTGTGCAGTAGGACCTGTGCACCTGAACGAGTTCGCAAACGAATCAATTCATTTTCAATAGTTGTCTTGTCTTGGTTGCCTTCTCTAAACCTTGGAGTTCCATCATCCATTACAAACGAATGTCCGCCTAGGCGTGAATGCGCCACTCGAGTAAAATCAAATTCATCAGATGAGTTATTATAAATTTTGCCATGTCTGTTGATTGATTCTCGTTTGTTAATTTTTTGTCCTTCAAAATCAATTGGACCTGGTGTTGATATTCCAAACACTTGTGAAGGTGTTTCACGTCTTGCTGATGATGTTGTTGTACCGCGTACATCATCAGACACCAATCCTTGATTTACAAGCGTTTCTGTTTGTGGCACATGAATAGGTCGAGTTGTAAATGCTACATCTTCTCTGGCTTTGGTGTTGATTCTAGCCACATTGTTTGATTCTGCACGCCGTTGTGCTTCAGCCACAGGTGCTTTGCTCAAACCAAGTTCATCAAAATATCTTGAGTTTTGATCACTGTTGCCTACAAATCTGTCAGAGGATGCTACTCCCGGAGTCATGTGATTCATGTAATCATCAAACACACAACCAATCCAATATGCTTGATTGGTGTTGCCATTTGCAAATACAACAAGCACCTTGGTGTTGATGTCTGGTGGCACCATCCAGAACCCGTATGATTTTTGAGTGTTGGCAAATTCTCTTGGATCTTGAGATGTGTCACCTAAAGGTGTTTGCCCAGCAAATGGTGAACAGTATTGACATGGCACAGTTTGAGCAGACTGCTGTTTGTTGGTTTCATCATACTCGCCATGCAGTTCTGGAATATGAACAAACAATCTTCCCATCCTATTAACATCTGTTGGGTTTTTGACATATCCAACATACGGTCCAGGAAACTGTTTGATGGCTTGTTCTATGTCTGTGATTCTTTTGGTTCTATTTTCTGCCATTAGTTGTCACCCAATCTATCTTGTAGTCTTGTGTCAGCAGATCTGTTGTCAATGAATTGCTGTTTTACCCTAGCAAGAGCTTCTTCTTCAGAAAGAGGATTCAAAATATAATTTCTACTTGTCAGCACATCAAAGGCCAACTTTTGTGTTTTGTTCAGTGACTTGATAGCATTGCTTGTGGTGTTGTCTTCTAAAGCATCTAGATTAGAAAGTATTTCATCTATGTTGACTTTGCTACCTCCTTGCACATCTTGACTGTCTACCACAAAAGTTTTTGTTTTGCTGTTGTCAAAAATTTCTTTATCTGTAGGTTGATGTCGCATTCTCACCATTTGTAAAACATTTGTAAACATTCCGCCTGCAAATCTTGATTCACAGATATACACTTTGTATATTCCAGAAAAAAATGCCGCTTGATCAATGTTGAAAAGACCGGTTTCATCATTTAAATCTGTAGGTGTTTTGAATTGTATTTTAACATAAACTTCATATTCGTCAGTTGTTACTGCTCCAAATCTATCTATGTTAGGAGATCCTTCAAGATATGAATTCTGATATGACTCATTCAGCACACTTTTTTGTTCTATCCAACAGGGATCACCAATAATTTCCATTTGAGTAACCAATAAGTCTGCAGATGGGTCTTGTATGATTTGTTCAAATATTGTTGCGACCTCGCCATTTTCTGTGTTTAAATCAGCAATGAATCCGTCTTTGCGTTGACGTATTGCTTCAGTGGTCACTTGTGATGTGCCAGACCCCTGTTGACCTGTGGTGTCTTCGTTTGATGTTTCTTCTGGGTTTTCGCCAGAGTATGCATCGTTTTCTGTGTTGGTTCCAGTGCGTTTAAAATATGGAATTGCCTGATAATAACCAAATTTGTAAGTTACATCAAAATCAAGTATGTCTTTGTTTTGTCCTGTGTACAAATAATTGTATGTTCTCACAGGAATAACATTACTGACCAAATCTTCTGCTTCTTTGTTTACATAACTAGCACTTACCTTTTGCGGTCTCAACACCCAAATAAATTTATAGACTGGTCTGTTGCCTCCACCTCCGCCAGTTTCTTGTAGTATTTCTAATCTAGTGTTTGTTCTTAATGTCATTAAAAAATCATCTTTTGGATCACCGTTCGCATCAAACTGTAGTCTATAAAAATTGCTCTCTCGCACCACTGCTTCAATGAATGCTTGAATTGATGTGTTTGCAGGCACTGTGATCTCTCGCCGTCCCTGATATCCTGGTGGTCCTTCGAATTGGTTCGAAATGTTAATAATATTAGCCGAACGGGAATTTGCATCATAAGGAATTTTTGATTCAACTATTTCTTTTGCAGATTCAGATATACTCAATTCATATTCATCAGGATTTTGTATCCTATTTTCACTCTTTAGAGTTTTTAATGTTGCATTGTATTTTTGCATGAAATCTGTCACCACTTGTCCTACAGTGTCGCCTGTGACAGTAATTTGTTCCTGTGTAACACTGTGCAATTCTGTGACACCAAGATATGTGGCTGGCACACACTGTAAACTGTATGTGGTCACTCCGGCGGCAACATTCATTTGCACTGAGTAGATGTGTATGGGGATTATTCTGGTAGCATAATCAATCGGTGCTCCAGATGGTTCACCGTCATCATTGACTCCTTTGAATTCAACTTTTAACTTGTAGACAGCTTTGAGATGATTTTCAAATCCCAGTGTGTTGGCTGAGGTTATCAAAGCATCAATAAACGAAGTGCCGTATGGTTCTGTCACATCAAATAATATTTGAAACACTGTGCCAGACTTTCCTTCTGATGTAGGAGACACTGTGTTTCGGATTACAAGATTGTCGATGTAGTAGTCTTTTCCTAGCACACCTTCACCTTGTGGGCCTTTGCCTCCACTTCGAGCAATCAATATTTCCCGTCCTTGCCCTCCAGAATTAAAATTGTCTTTGCTGATAGCACTGAGCGATATCAAGTAATTGACTGGTTCAAAGTCATGTAGAGGATTTGATCTAGGAGGAGTGACAGAAGCACCTACATTTGTAGTGGACGATGATTCGTTTGCAAGGCCTGTACCATATGAAGCAAAATTAGTTTGGGGTGCACCTATTTGATCGATGAGGCTATTGCGTTTTGCAATTTCATCCATGTCATCCAAAACCAAACGTATATCTGCAGGTTTTGTGCGATCGCTTTGCAACTTGAGAAAAGAATTATCAGCAATTGTATTTTGTTTGTTTGACTTAGATCCTAGTTCATCTGACTTAAAATTAGTAAGTCTATTAATGGTCATCTTTTAGATTCCTAAATATTTTTCAAGTGTTGTTTTTTTAGGGATTTTAATCTGTGTGCCTGCAACAAAATCCCATATCGGGTCAGTGATTGTGTCCATGTTACGGTGCATGAATACCCACCATAATTTTGCAGAACCATAAAGATCATGTGCAAGTAGATCTGGACGTCTTTCATAAAATGAATCTATTTCATACAAAATGTCATCTGCTTCAAAGGCAAACAATCTTTTGCTGAGGATCCCTAGAGTTTCTGTGCCTTGTCCAGTAGAATAATAAGGAGAAGTTTTTGCGTATTGTGCCATTAAATGAATCCTTTGTCAGTTAGTTTACCAGAAGCAAAATCTTTTAAATTAAACTGATTCGAAATTTTATTTCTCGAGTACACTGGCACCACTGTGATTGATATCAGTGAATCTGTTGGCACATAGTTTGTTGAGCCAGAACTTTCTACTGCTCTGGTCACATTAGAACCTTGCAGAAAACCAGCATCTGCTGTCAATCCAGGATCAACGGTTCCATTGAGGGCCTCTGCAATAGCATCTGGTCGACCTCCAGTAGGAACATCAACACCAATGTAATCAACTTGTTCTCTCAATTCAACTGTAAAGTTTGTGATAACCACAGGAACATCTTTGTACACATAATCTCCGTATCCGTTTAATCTACACACTGGTGGCGGATTGCCTTGATTTTTCCCTCCACCATAATACATTTTTGTAACAGTTCTTAAAAAGTGCAATGATGCTATCCAATTGAGTCCATCATTTTTGTTTTGCACAGGAAACGATCCTGCAATAGTCATTTGATCAACCTGCGAATTTTGGTATGCATAATAAGGATAATTGTTGTGTATGACAGACCGAGCATCATAAGCCGCAGAATGCGACATGTTGATAAATGGTGTCACAGGAAATCTTAGGCCTTTTACTTTTTTGAACGAATCTGGAAAAACAGGAGCATCTGCCATCAAATCATTAAACACAGCATCTGACACAGTAACCTTAACTGCCCAATCGCCTGTTGACGATGGTGCTCCAACATTTGATTGCAGACTGGATTGCGTTTTAGAATTAAAAATGCCACCCACTGGCAGACCTGCTTGTGCAAGTCTATTGGCTATAGAACCGGCTGCTCCGGTTAAAAAATTAGATCCTTTGTTTAAAAAGTTCGAAAAAGATGCCATTGTAAATATTTATTGCATAAATTAACTGTATAGTTTATAATTCAATACATGGCTGTCAATTATCTTAACAACAAGGACATGTTGGCTGAAATACACAAGTCAAAGTCCACATACTGTTCTTTTCTCACAGACGAAGACAAAGAATATGATCTTATACTACCATCAGTGGACAAAATCAACATTCGCACTGTTGCACAAGCAAAAAGAGAGCGAGCCAAAAGACTGAGCAAACGTTCTGGAGAAACAATCAAACCACAAAACTTCGATAAACATGATGTTGTTTTTAGAATCATGACATTTGATCACATACCAAATTCTGCAAGAAAGGCAAAACCAAAAACTATTGCTGATTCTAAAATGAAAGTTAACTTTCCTCCTTTTCAACACTGGAGATATAACGATCAAGACGAATTGATGTGTGTTGCAAAATCGCATTGGAAAGACGGACTGCAAAATGGTCGATTTTCAGTAGATCATGGCAAGATGACTAACAAACTAGCAAAAATGTTTCTATTGTTGACACAAAGATATGGCACCAGAGGCAACTGGCGTGGTTACACCTACAATGACGAAATGCAGGGACAAGCACTCATGCAGTTGAGTCAGATCGGTCTACAGTTTGATGAATCTAAATCAGACAATCCATTTGCTTATTACACAGCGGCAATAACAAATTCATTTACACGCATTCTAAATGTTGAGAAAAAAAATCAAGCTCTACGTGATGATATTTTACAAGAAAACGGAATGATGCCTTCACACACTAGACAAATGGAATGGGAAATTAAACAAAAAGCAGAGCGAGAAATTGATGCTAAAAGCAAGAAGTTTTAATATAGTTTGCAAAAGCTCTATGCGAGCCTGATCCAAAATGGCCACCTGTGTCTGAAATATCCCTTGCATGATTTTCAAAAGAATGCAAAAATAATCTATCAAAAGTTTTACCACGACTCTGCAACATAATAGAATTTTCTGCAGACACTAAGAAATGATAACATTCCACACGTCTCCATGAACACCACTGTTCCACAAAAAATACTTGTTGTAGAAAATGTGCAATATCCATGTCAGGATTATTGTTGACAATATGTTTGGTGTATTCAGGATTATGACTGCCTGTGATTCTTACAATGTTATCTAAATCTTGATAGTTTCTTCTTAGAAAATAAGGCCAAATCATAATGACTTTTTTCGGTGCTGGCGTTTCACCAAAAGAGTAAAGTATTCTGACACATTCTTCACAAGATGCGCCAGGTTGACCTAAATTATAAATTTTATAATCAACGGTTTGTTCCAATACTTCACTTACTGTTTTGCCATCAGCTACATCAATACCAAATACATTTGATTCTCCTAACACAAGACAATAATTAGACCAATCAGTAAATTCATGTGTGCGGAAACCATGATCATTGCATTTGTAATTTTCGTACGATGGAAATCTGATCAATGTATTAGAATAAAATCCGTATTGCATTATCATAATAATTATCTTATAATAAAACTCAATGCAAACTTTCAAACGTGCGGCAGTGTTTGCTGACATTCACTTTGGCAACAAAGGCAATTCACGACAGTTCAACGAAGACTGTGATCGTTATGTGGATTGGTTCATTCAACACGCTCAATCACAAGGCTGCGAAACATGTATATTCTTAGGTGATTGGCATCATCAAAGAGCCACCATCAACATCACCACACTGCAACACTCATTAAAAAACTTAGAAAAAATTGCATCTGCATTTGAACAAAACCATTTCATTGTTGGCAATCATGACTTGTATTACAAAGATTCACGTTCTGTAAACTCCATTGAATTTGCCAAACACATCAAAAATTTAAACCTAATTCTGGAGCCATACTACACAGAGGATTGTGCGTTTATCCCGTGGTTGGTATCAGAGGAATGGAAGCAACTCAAGGACATGCCTGCTAAGCCGTATGTATTTGGGCACTTTGAGTTGCCACACTTCCTCATGAATGCCATGGTTTCCATGCCTGACACCAATGAACTGTCAGGTGATGATTTAAATCATCACGGTTATGTGTTTTCAGGACACTTTCACCAGCGACAGATGAAAGGCAACATTCACTACATTGGCAATGCATTTCCACACAATTATTCAGATGCCAACGACTTTAGAAGAGGCTACATGATGTTGGAACATGGTGGCGA
>Ga0255768_10001127_pt1 | contig 27959 bp, 12 predicted proteins | sample 071ome_33_FD_179983 | JGI IMG/M metagenome (GOLD analysis project Ga0255768, IMG submission 179983) | Coastal salt marsh microbial communities from the Groves Creek Marsh, Skidaway Island, Georgia - 071412AT metaG (version 2) | ecosystem: Environmental > Aquatic > Marine > Intertidal zone >...
AGATAAGAACCTTCAGAGAGTAAAAATCAGTCAGGTAATCGGCAATCAAATTCCTGATTTCATTGCCGAGGAAAATCCTCTTTTTACAGAATTTCTTGAGCAGTATTATAGATCTCAAGATAGTCAAGGTTTGTCTGCGGACATAGCAGAAAATTTAGATCAATATTTAAGTATAAACAATTTTGATGAGACAAAAGTTTTAGTCAGTGAAACTAAATTATCATCAGATATCAAATACTATTCAGAAACAATATCCGTAGAATCCACTGCATCATGGCCTGATCAGTATGGACTTTTAAAAATTGATAATGAGATAATCACGTACACTGGAAAAACTGAAACAAGTTTTACTGGGTGTGTTCGTGGTTTTAGTGGTATAGAAGATTTACATAATCTAAACGATTATGAGAACTTAATTTTTTCTGATACCGAATCTGCTGACCACACTTCAGGTGCTGTAGTATATAATTTAAGCAATTTATTTTTAAAAGAATTTTGGAAGAAATTAAAGACTCAATTCTTACCAGGATTTGAAAATAGAAATCTGTATACAGAACTGAGAAAAGGTTTCTTTTTAACTAGAGGTAAGGACTTTTATCAAACAAAGGGTACTGATGAATCCTTAAAAATACTTTTTAAGGTTTTATATGGTGACGAAGCTAGAATTATCAAACCCCAAGATTATATGATCAAACCCTCCAGTGCGGAGTGGTCGATCACACATAACATTATTGCAGAAAAAGTATCTGGAGATCCTCTTCTTATTAAAGGTGAAATTTTACGCCAAGATTCTCCAACCGTTGCATCTGGATACATTTATGATTCCGAATTTTACAGTTTGGAAGATAACAATTACTTTGTAATCCGATTAAGTCCAAACTCAATCGTTGGAAATTTTGTAGTAAATGGTTTTACAAAAAATGTTGTTGGTGTAACAACTACTGATGGAATGATTACAGTAGATTCTACTGTAGGATTTGACAAAAGTGGAGAATTGTATGTAGATGGAAACGTAATTTCATATACACACAAGAACTCAACTCAATTCTTAGGATGCACTGGTATTACATCCTCAATTTCAATTTACAGCGGAATTCATCAAAATAATTTTGTTTACTCCTATGAATCGGGAGATTTGACAAAAAAAGTACAACTGCGAGTAACAGGAACACTTAGTGATTATAATTTAGAGGCATCAACGGTAAAATATCTTTCAGTTGGAGATGAAATTTCTGTAAAAAGACTGGGTGAAAAAATTAATCGTGGGGAATATAACAGCAAATTTGATAACTGGATTTATAATCCCGTTACAAACGTTAGACTGTTAGAGACCACTTCAAAATTCTCATCCACATCATCTCCAACTTTTGTAACCACAAAGACAACTCATAATTTCAGAATTGGAGATAGTATTACTTTAGTTTCCGATAGTGGTTCAGAATTAAGTGGGACCGTTAGTGACGTACTTTATACTAATGCGGAAGACCAGAGAAAGAATATTTCTACTAAATTTGAATTTACATTCTCAACTTTAGTAAGTTTAGACAAATCTGTTAATTACACTGCAAGAAGAAATGTACTAACGGCATCGAGTAGCGCATATCCAGAAGTTAATGGATACTTTGCAAATATTCAAAACACTTATATTGACAAGAAAAAAGAAAATCTTTATGTAACATCAACAGGTCTTCCTTCATATCAAATTGATGCTCCAAGCGTAGAAAAATCGTTTACCTCAACTGAATCTTCGTCAGATGTCATAAGTTTTGTCAATCCACACAATTTCTTTACAGGACAAAAAGTATATTTACAAACACTCTCTGGCAATATTACAGGACTTTCATCACAAACGTCTTACTTTGTAAAAAAAGTAAACAATAATAGTATTCAATTAGCATTTAACCCCACTAAAATTACTGAAGGTGATTTTATTTCCTTTAGTGGAATAGGTACTCATTTATTGTCTCCAAATACCTATGTTGGTAAAACTTTACAGGATCAAAACTTATTAAAGAAAATTCCTATCGTTCCTCAAACCAAAGAGAAAGACTTACAACTAAAAGATATTACATCCTCCAAAATTACTGGAATATTGCTAAATGGTGTAGAAATACATTCTAGCGAAAGTGGAGATCAAGTTTGGTACGGACAAATTAATGGAATAAATGTGTTAAATGGTGGTAGTGGATATGATGTTTTAAACCCACCAAGCATCACGTTCTCCGATAGCACTGGTACTGGTTGCGAAGCTACTGCAATTGTTTCAGGTTCCATTGAAGAGATTGTTCTTACTGACGCTGGATATGATTTTAAAGAAGTGCCCATTGTCAATATAACTGGAGGAAATGGTAGAAATGCTACTGCACAAGCACGTCTGAAAGGATTCCAGTTCTCCGCCAACTTTAATGGTGGACCTTCTGGTGTCAGCACTTCAGGAAATACCATTGGATTTGGAACATTCCATACATTTAAAAATGGTGACGAGGTTGTTTACCAATCTCTTGGCAACGCTGCTCTTGGTATAGGAAATTCATCAGCAAGCACTTCAGTTGATTCTTATTTAATTAATAATGCATCATATTTTGTAAGAAAAGTTGATGACACTACGATTCAATTAATGACCACAAAGTCTGATTCTTTGGTTGGTTTAAATACAATATCTTTGAATTCAGAATCTTCTGGAAACCATAGACTGTTTGAAAGGAACATTAGGAAGGTAATTGATTATATTCTAGTTACGAACCCTGGAGAGGGTTACAGCAGCAGAACAATTGATGTATCTAGTATCAAATACCCACCAGAATTCCCTGGCATTTCAACTGCTTTTGTGGGTATTAATACTGAGGATCACTACATCTTTGCAAAAAATCATGGATTTAGCACTGGAGAAGAGGTAAGATATTCCACAACAGGAGATGTAATAACTGGTCTCTCAACTGATAAGACATATTATGCATTGAAAATTGATGATTCAAAATTTAAGTTGGTTGAAAAGTTTACTGGCATATCAACTGTAACTGGAATTGGGACGACTGTATCAAATGAATATTTAAACTCTAAAAATTATATCAAGTTTTCTGGAATTGGAACTGGATCACACACATTCAAGTACCCAGAAATTAAAGTTACTATTGAGGGATCTTTAAACACAACATTACTCTCAGGAATTTCTACAATTGCTTCGGCCTTCCCTATAGTAAAAGGTTCTATAAGTGACGTTTTTGTAAAATCTGGGGGAAGTAAATATGGTTCTGAGATACTTAACTTCAAACGTGAACCTGATGTAAAAATTGGTGGTGGAGAACTTGCTATCATTGGAGTTAGAGTAGTCAATGGAGAAATAAGTAATGCCTTTGTTATTGAAGAAGGAAGAGACTACAATTCAGAACCCGAACTTATCGTAAAGGGTAGTGGTAAATTTGCCCAATTGAAAGCAAATGTTGCAGATGGTAAGATAATCAGTGTTGATGTAATTGATGGGGGAAGAGATTATTTACAAAAAGATACCACTGTAGAAATAAAAGTTTTGGGATCTGGAGTAAAGGTCTCTGCCGATATTCAAAAATGGGTAATTAATTCCTATTCATCTTATTCATATAGTGATGATGGTGGCATAATTGTTCCAGCATATCAGTCTGATTTTGGAAAACAGTTCTTATCTATCACTGCACCCAAAAAATTAAGAAGAACTTTAGGTGACAATTTAGATGCTGGTCTAAATGAAATTGGTATTAATACTGCACACTCTCCAATTATTGGATGGTGCTATGACGGAAATCCAATTTATGGTCCATATGGGGGAAATCTGGACAGCAGTGAAAATAATCCTAGAGAGATGGTGAGTGGATATACATCTATTTTAAGACCAAATAGACCATCTACTGGAGAGTTCCCAGTCGGATCCTTTATTGAAGATTATACTTATACTGCTTCTGGAGACTTAGATCAACACAATGGAAGATTCTGTAAAACTCCAGATTTTCCAAATGGAACTTATGCATATTTTGCAACCAAACAAAACTATCCATATATTGTTAAGAGTTTCAGAAACAAAGTAGATGAATTTAATTACAGTTTTGTAAATGACCAAAGATCTGGTTTACTTGATAGTGGAACAATATTTAGAAATACTACTCCATACAAGATTAAACAAAGAGATGCATTCTATGAAGGTTTAAATGATTTTAGTAATAAGGATGAAAAGTATGTTGTAACATCGACAATAAAGACTGGAATCACGTCTGTGCGGGTCGTAGAGGGTGGTCTGAACTACAAGGTGGGTGATAGAGTATCTTTTATAAATGAGACCTCTGGAGGGGATGGAGCAACTGCTGAAGTAGAATCTCTGTCTGGACAAACAATTACATCTATTGACTACACTGAAAGCAAATATCCCAACATTGAATTCAGTTATTCTGGAAGCACTGTTACTGGTTTAACTACAGTACCACATGATATTATTGATAATCAAACTGTCGTTATTTCTGGTATTAGTAGCGATTCATTCAAAAAGTTAGAGGGTAGTTTTAAAGTAGGTGTTTCTAGTGTAGTATCTACTTTAATCACTGGTATTGGATTGACTTCAGTAACTGGAATTACTACAACAGTAATATTATCAGAACCCACGACTACAGAAAACATTAGGGCAAATGATAGTCTCACCATTGGTTCCGAAAAATTATTAGTTCTTAATCCTTTAGGTGGGACAAATGCATATCGTGTTTTGAGAGCATATGATGGAAGCACTGCATCTGCACATGATTCTGGTGATTCGGTTTCTTTAAATCCAAGAAGATTTACATATGAAGTTCCTAATTTAGGCACTAATTTAGTAATACGCGAGAATAAGGAAACTTACTTTAACCCAGAGACTTCAGTTGGATATGGTACTGATGGAACTCGATATTTTGTTGGATATGGAGTTTCTTACACCACAACTGGAATTCAAACAGGAACCACTACTAGACTGTTCTTCAAATCCCACAGTTTCTCACCTACAGATCTGGTAGAAATTAGTGGTGGATCTCCTGCAGGAATCAATACTACTGAGGTGAAAGTTATTTCTGTTGGATCAACGTTTGTAAACGTACAATATGACTCAGACTCTATCACTGGAGTTGGAACACAAGCAAATGTATTATTGAGAAACACCCGTTTCGTTCCTGCAAAATCAATTTATATTCCATGCTTAAGTTGTGGATGTGAGTCAATTCCTTTCCAAACATTTGAACCATTTACATATTTCACAAACACTGGAATCGGTATTAGTGTTTCTGAGTATGATGATCTAAGCAATGCCTTCCAACTTGTAGATGGTCAAACAATTTATGTGACTAGATTATCAGAAGCTTCTGATACAATTGGCATTAGAACCACACGAACTGGAATTGGTTCTCTTAGCACATTATACTTTACAGGATCTGCCCTTGGTGTTGGTGTTGGCACTACTGGAGGTACAAACCACTCAATCAAAACTTTAAATCCAAATGTAACAGGAACTCTGAATAAGTTTGTTGCTACAGTTACTACGGAATTATCTCATGGAATTTCTACATCAAACACAATTAATTTAAATGTTGTTCCTGATAGAACTGAAACAAATACTGTAAAATACAATTCATCTACAAATTCATTAGTTTTAAATCCAATAACATTTATTTCATCAAATATTGGAGTAGGAACTACTGTTTCCAATATTAATTTAACAAGTCATGGACTGAGAACTGGTGATAAGGTAATTTATTCCACAGACGGTACAAGTGCGTCCAATTTAGAGAATAATAGATCATATTACGTAATTAAGGATAGTAACGATTATATTAGACTTTCGGAAACTTACTCAGATAGTGTAAGAAAGATACCTAAGCATATTAATATTCTTTCTTCTGGATCTGGTAACCATGAAATTTCTCTAATTAATCCTAGAATTTCTGTCTATAGAGGAAATTCTTTACAGTTAGATGTTTCTGATTCAAGTTTAGTTGACTTGAAGATTAGATTCTATCTGGATTCTAACTTTATTAACGAATATTCAACAGATTCCATTATAAGAACTGGAGATACTGGTGTATCTGGATCAACCGTACAATTACAAACAAATTCAAATACACCAAAAACTCTATACTATTATGTCACTCAAGAAAATATTTCTGATGGGGACGAATATAAAGTTTTTGTTGATAAAGAAGTTAAAGATTTTTCCAAGATAACTTTAAACACCAGCATTTATAATGGAGAGTTTACATCTGTTGGAGTGTCTTCGGATACGCTTCAACTTATTTTAAATAAAGAACCAGAACACTCTTCGTACACAAGTTCAAATACCTCAACCTTAAAATACTCTACAAAATCACCTACCAGTGTTGGACCAATTGAAAAAGTTAGATTAATATCTGGTGGATCTGCTTATAGAACTATTCCAAGAATTGATGGAGTTGTTTCTTCTGCAGGAACTGGGGCTATACTTAGACCATTCTCAGATGAGATAGGATCTATAAACAATGTTTCTCCAGTAAATCTTGGATATAACTATTCTGCAGATAATTCTATTGTTGTAAAGGCAGAAGCACCAACAATTTTAGAGATTGTAAATAATTTCACTCTCAGCGAAGTTGGAGTTTCTAGTGGTGGTAAAGGATACTTAGTTCCACCAGTTCCTATTGTAGTTGGTTATCCAAATATTATTTTAGAATCTAAGTTAAGTGGAACTTCAGTTTTTGCTGTAGATATAATCACTTTAGATGGTGGTCTTAGTGAAGTTACTCCAGAAATTGTTTCAACACAAAATACTAATGGAATTTTAGTAACATCTGCTGAATCGAATGGATCACAAAATACACTGACTTTAAAGAGACCAAATAACGGATTTACAAACTTCCCATTTGCACTTGGTGACAAAGTTTTTGTTGAAGGAATTGAAACTACAACAGTTCAATCTGAGGGTGGTGGATACAATTCTGAAGATTATAACTACAAAACTTTTGAAATCGTGAGTTTTATAAATGATGCTAACGTATCATCAATCACTTATAATATTCCTGTTGGTCTTGGAACTACTGGTGGAACTTTTGATGTAAACACAAGTATCGGTAGAGCAATTAAAGAATCTGACTTAGCAAGATTTAACACATCGTTAATTCAGCAAAACTTTAATAATGATGAAACAATCACATCAGGAAATAATGCTACTGGAAAGGTTGTTCAGAATGGATGGAATCCCGTAACAAGAGTTTTAAAGATCAGTAATGTTGATGGTGAATTTAAAGTCGGAGATACTCTTGTAGGATCCACTTCAAAAACAAAAGGCACTGTAAACAATGTAAGTTCTTTTGACACTGAATTTGATACTGGATCTACCGTTATCAAATCTAATGGGTGGCAAACTCAGACTGGATTTACAAATGAATCATTCCAAAGAATACAAGATAGTTTTTACTATCAAAACTTCTCATATTCAGTCAAGAGTAAAACTCCTTATTCCACTTGGAGTGAACCTGTAAATTCACTGACACACACTGCAGGATTTAAAAACTTCTCAGACTTGGATGTTGTTAGTCCTGCCGACATTAAAGGAACTTTACCAGCAAGAGTTTCTATTGCTGCTAGTGAAGTAGGACCACTCATTGAAATTGATAGTGTTATGTCTCTATACACGAGACCATGTTTTGATTTGGCATCAGACAATGCAATTTCAGACACACTCACTAGAGACATTGTGCTTAATAGCACAAAACTTGTCCCATATGTTGAGTGTATAGACAATAAAGTATATGAAATTGATGATGTAAGTCCACAATTTACAGGTGTAACATCTACTATTGGAGGAAATGTTGTTGGTATTGCTTCGTTTGCTCTCTTCTCGAAAGGAGAAACTCTATTACATAAATCATTCAATATTACAAATGGTTCTGTCATTGGAGCAGGTTCTTCACTAATATTCATTCCAAATCATAATTTCTCAACTGGAGAACGTTTGGTTTATGATTACGGATCTGGAACTCCAGTCGGAATTGCAACAACTGCAAGAGTTTTAAGTGGCGTATCTACAGATACACTTCCTGAAGAAGTTTATGCATATAAAGTTGATAATAATACAATCAAATTAGCAGGAATTAAAACAGATTCCACCATAAACAACATATTCTTCGAATACAGATCTGAGACTGGAATTGGAACAACAGTGGTTGGTTCTGGAACAACACATACATTGTCCTCTCACCCAGATATTGCAAACACCAAAGCATTGATTACTGTTGATAATATCATTCAAAGTCCTATATTCCGTAAAGATATTGATACTGGATTATCTGAAAATATTGGAATAGGATCAACAACATTTAAACTTGTTGGAGTTACTTCTATAACTTCAAATACATTATTACAAATAGAAGATGAAATTTTAAAACTTAATGTAGTTGGGTTTGGTTCTACAAACACAGTTTATGCTGACAGAGCACAATTTGGTACTAACGCAGCGGCACACCTTGTTGGAGCAGCGGTGACGGTGCTTGGTGGCGACTACACCATCAATAAAGGTTATGTTTACTTCAATAGTGCTCCTTATGGTAAGGTTGGCCTCACAACTTTAAACCCTGGAATAAGCACCAACTCAACTTTTGCTGGAAGGGTGTTCCACCGCGTAAATTACGATACTAACTATATTTTAGATGATATTTCACAAGCATTTACTGGAGAAGCGGGAACTGGAAAATCATTCTCAATTTTATCTAGAGAGCAAGAACCAACTGGAATTCATACAAATCAGGGAATAATACTGATAAACAACTTCTTCCAGAGACCTCTTGGTGAAGATACGACCACGGATTATTCATTATCTACTGATGGAGTATCTGGAATTACTACAATTACATTTACTGGCGATGACAGAGAATCTCTGCCAAGAGGTGGAATTGTTAATGAATTTGAGTTAAGTGCTGGAGATTCTTATACTCCTGGAAGTTATCCAAACGTTTCACTCACTGGTGGAAATGGATCTGGAGCAAAAGTTGATATTGTCGTTGGAACAGGTGGAAGTGTAACAAAGTATAAAATTATTGATAGAGGAATTGGATATAGTGAGAATGATATTCTTTCCTTCTCATCCCCATCAACTTCAGGAACTGCAGCAACATTTACTGTTGACAGTGTTTATTCGGATGAATTTTCGGGTTGGTCATTTGGTAGATTATTAGAAATTAATGACGTATCCTCACAATTTGATGGATTTAAAAAATCATTTATTATGGAAAGAACTGTGGGAATTGTTGCATCTCCATTTAGTATCGAAATTGCAGATGGTGCTAATTTTGATATCCAAAATGTACTTCTTGTCTTCATAAATGATGTCTTACAAAAACCTGGGAAGGATTATACTTTCACTGGAGGAACTAGATTAGTATTTACAGAAGCACCTAAACTTGGAAGTAAGTGTAAGATAATGTTCTATCAAGGATCTACCCTTGATGTACTTACAAGAATACCATTACAAACTATAAAAGTTGGAGACTCTGTACAATTAGAAAGTCATCAAAATATTTTACAACAAGATAAAAGAGTTGTAATTGAATTACTAACATCAGATACATTAGAAACAAACCCATACAATGGGTCAGGAATCTCCACAGATGTTGAATCTCAAAGGTGTTTAACCTGGACGAAACAAACCTCCGATAGCATTATTAATGGTGAGATTGTTTCTAAGAACAGAGACTATCTTGAACCAAAAATTATCCCAACTACAAGATTAATCAAAGATTTTGTTCCTGGAGATACCGTATTGTACACTCAAGGTGGTTATCCCGACTTTAGAATTCTAGACGAAACTACTGAAGATGATAATAATGTTAGGATTATAAGTGATGTTCAGACAGATGCTGCTCAAGCAGTAGTATCAACAGTTTCTACTGGTGGAACAATTACATCATTTACCATAACAGACCCTGGTGTTGGTTATGAAAATTCTCCAGAAGTCACTCTAAATTATCGTCCACAAATTTTAGAAATTGGTAAGAATTGGACTTCTGGAGTAACCACTACAGTATCCACAACAAATCTTAGATCCATCAGATATCAGAATAATCTTTATGTAGTATCTGATGATAAGGGTGGCATTTCAACATCTGTAGACTACTTAACTTGGAGTAGACAAACTCCAACATTTGCAGGAAACAATCAAATTAATGATGTGGAATATGGAAATGGTGTTTGGGTTGGAGTTGGATCTGATGCTAATGTTGGATATTCTACAGACAACGCAGTAAACTGGGATTCCTCAGTAATATACTCATATGTAGCACTAAATTTTGGAAGATACTCATTTACACAATCATCAACAACAAGAAAATTCCAGTCTGTTGTTTATGGTAATGGAAAATTTGTTGCTGTTGGTACTGGAGCAACAGTCCTCGTGTCTGATGATGCATATCCAACAACCACAACTTGGTTAGAATCTGGTTCCACACCTCTTACATCATCTCCAACTGGAATTGGAACTCAATGGTTAATTAACCAGTCCACATTTGTTGACTTGTCAAATAACCCAACAACTGCAGTAACTAATGATCTTAAATCCGTAATCTATTCGGATGTTGACTCCAGATTTGTTGTTGTTGGAAACAATGGTGTCATCATGTCATCTCAAATGGGATCTATTACGAATAGATTCTTCAGAGTTGAAAGAGCACCTAGTGGTGGTCAAGAAAACTTAAATGATATTGTTTATGGAGATAGTAAGTATGTCGTAGTTGGTAATAACGGAACAGTTGGTTATTCTACAAACCTAACAGGATGGACGTTTGATACTGTAAACACTACTGAGAATTTATTATCGGTAGTTTATGAAAGTGGTGTATTTGTTGCTGTTGGGGAAAGAGGATCTGTTATAAATTCTATAAATGGTGAAGACTGGTTTGTTAAAAATTCAGTAAGCACTACAATGTTCTCTCTGACTGGAAACACTTCTTCTGTAATTGGTGTTGGATCGGATAGTTCTTACTACTTCTCAGATCAAGAATTGAGTAAATTTGTTGGAACAGGAAATGTTTCTGCTGCAGGAACAATTTCCTCCATAAATATTGCTGCTGGTGGATTTGGATACAGCAATGCTTCTGATATCAGTGTACTAATTGAACCACCAAATCCAAAATATGAAGATCTTACTAGTGTAGAAGTTGCTGGAGATTATGGAAAAATAATTGGTATTGGAACTAGTGCGACTGGAATTGGAACAGATACTCCAATGGTTATATTTGAGATCCAGACTGATGTTGGTTTAAATACTGACGTGTATGGAAGCAGCAGTTCTCTAACTCCAATTATTAGAAGTGGAATTACGACAGGAGATTATTATACAACATATAATACCATTACTGGTGATGGAGTTACATCAATTTACATTGACGGATCTACAATAACTAATGTTGGGGTTGGAAATACGTACTTAGATAATATTTACGTAGTAGATCAAGTTGATAATAATGGGGTGTCTGGGGTTGTAACTGTTTACAGTAACGTACTTTCTATTGTTGGAGTTGCATCTACATCAGTAGATCCCGATAACATAGGATTTAGCACTACTGGAAAGGTTGGTAACTACAGTTGGGGTAAGTTCTACAATTTTGGATTAAGAGATACGCCTAAGTCATTTAGCGTTATTAACGATAATGGTTTTATTGGAATTCAAACTTCTCCATTGGTAATTAGAAAAACTGCTCTCAGAGCAGAGTACAATTAAGATAAATAAATAAAAAACTTTAACGATGTCTGCAATTATTTCAGATCAATTTAGAATATTAAACGCAGAGACTTTTGTCCAAAGTTTCACTGGAATTGGAAGCACCACCAACGTATATTATACGTTCATTGGTCTGCCTAATTCCACGGATGTCGCTACTGGATCAGGAACAACTGATTGGAATACAAATGTTCCTGCTCCAAAAGACATGTTTAAGGAACAGAATGATTATTTTGATACCATGATTGCCTTGAAAAAGGTGACTACGCAAGATGTGCGTAGAATGGTTAGAAAAGTCAATTGGAATGCAGGCGTAAAATATGATATGTATCGTCATGATTATAGTTCTTCAAACCTAGCACCCGTAACTGGAGCAACAAGTTTGTATGACGCCAATTATTATGTGGTCAATGAAGATTTTAAAGTCTATATTTGTTTAAGTAATGGAACTGATCCTGATAATTTAAGCGGAAAACCATCTCTGGATCAACCAAAATTTACTGATTTGGAACCAAGAGCTGCAGGTTCTTCTGGGGATGGATATTTGTGGAAATATCTATACACAATCTCTCCATCAGACATTATTAAATTTGACTCTTTAGAATTTATTCCAGTTCCATCTAATTGGGGATCTGGCGATACCGCAGATATCAAAAATAATGCTGTTGATGGTGAAATTAAAGTTGTAACTATCACTAACAGAGGATCTGGATACGCTCCTGCAGGAACATATAAGAATATACCGATCTTAGGTGACGGTACTGGTGGTAAAGTAAGTGTTGTTGTTGGTGCTGATGGAAGAGTTAGTGACGTAGATGTTACTTCTGGAGGAACTGGATATACTAGAGGAACTATTCAGTTCTATCCAAGCGGTCCTGCATATGAAGTTGGTGGCACAAATTTAACTTCATTTGGTCTAAATGCCGTAGGTAGTGCATCAACATCTATAGCAACTTTTGACGTAATTATTCCACCATCTGGTGGACATGGAGATGATATCTATAAAGAACTTGGTTCTTACAGAGTTCTAGTATATTCCAGATACGAAAACACTGGAACAAATCCAGACTTTATTGTTGGTAATGATTTTGCTAGAGTTGGAATTCTTAAAAATCCTACTGTATATGGAAGTAAAACTCAATTACTTTCTTCTGCACAAGCAAGTGCTTTGGGTGCATTAAAGTTAGAAAATTCTGAAAATGGATCATATACAGTAGATAACAATATTACACAGACAATTGGAATAGGTTCTACTGCAATTGGAAAGGTTGCATCTTATGACGCAAGCACAGGTGTTCTAAAATATTATCAACCAGTAGGTCTTGCAGTAACAGAATACAATTATAAACTTGTTAACTTTAAGAGAAATAGCGAACTTGCTACTGGTGGATCGTTGAGTATTGTAGGAGCTACTGCTGGTTCCAACTTAGACATTCAAACATCATTCGGAACTGCTGCTAATCCTGGAGTTACCACCGTGGTCGGTGCAAAGGTTATAAATCTAGATCAGAACTTTGTAGAAGGTGTTGCAAATCCAGAGATTGAAAAGTACTCTGGAGAAATCATCTATATAGATAACAGAGCCGCTATACCACGTTCCCTGACTCAAAAAGAAGACATTAAAATCGTATTAGAATTCTAAGAACATGCCACAGAATACCAATCTCAATGTCAGTCCATATCATGACGACTTTAATGAGGATAAAAATTATCAAAGGGTTTTATTCAAACCAGGGACGGCTATACAGGCACGTGAATTAACAACACTGCAAACTATTCTGCAGAATCAAATTGAACGATTTGGGTCTTATGTCTTTAAAGAGGGATCTAAAGTTATTCCAGGACAAACTGGATATGATGCAAACTATGAGTTTGTTCAAATAGATTCCTCGTTCTTCGGAATACCAGTTTCAGAATATCTGGATGAACTTGTAGGTCTTGAAATTCAGGGTGAGACTTCAAGAGTAACAGCATCCGTAGTTAAAGTTATAACGGAATCGGAGTCTGAAAGAGGGAACGTAACATTATACATCAGATATATTCGTGCATCAAATCAAGATTTTGTAACTTCTAAATTCTTAGATGGTGAAAGACTGCTGGTCCTTTCGGACTTGGAGTATGGTTTAACTATTATTAAGGAAAATACTGCCTTTGCAACTACCTTATCAGAAAACGCTACTGGAACTGGATCTGCAGCGTTTATTGATGAAGGTATTTACTTTATTAGAGGATTTTTCGTAAAGGTACAATCAGCCACTATTTTATTAGATCAGTATAGCAATACACCTAATTATAGAATTGGTTTACTTGTCAGCGAAGAGATTGTAACATCATTTGATGATCCTTCGTTGAACGATAATTCGCAAGGATATTCAAACTTCGCCGCTCCAGGTGCAGATAGATTTAAACTGTCTACAACTTTTATTAAAAAACCAATCACTGAGTTTAATGATGAGAATTTCATCGAACTCATGAGAGTTGAAGATGGTCTTCTTTTAAAATTTGCTGATAATAGTCAACTGAACTTCCTTGCAGATGAACTTGCAAGAAGAACCTATGATGAATCTGGAGACTATTATATTAAACCATTTGAAGTATTCATCAAAGAGTCGTTAAACAACTTTGACTTTAATGGTGGTATATACAAAGAGAATGAACTGACTGCACAGGGAAATATTCCATCTGAAGACTTGTATACATTACAAGTTTCTCCTGGTAAGGCATATGTAAAGGGATATGAAATCGAGAAGATTTCTTCTACATATATCGATGTAAGAAAACCAGAGACATCTAAAGAAGTACCAACATATAGTTTACCTTTTAAAGCAGGAAACAAATTCTTTACTAATAATGTAAGCGGTGCTCCATCTGTAGGTTTTGGGACCACTGCAGTATTAAGTTTAAGGAATCAGAGAGTTGGTGAAGATGGATTACTGGCACCTGGAAGCGAAATCGGAAAAGCCAGATGCTATGACTTTAAAGTAAAGGATGCTGCTTATGCAAATGATGCAACCGAGTTTGAAATTTTCCTCTATGACATTGATACCTTCACACAAGTAACTATTGGTAGCAGTATAACATTAGCAGGTCCAGCATTAATTGAGGGAAACAGTAGTGGTTCTAAGGGATATTTAAATTCAACTGTCAATGATTCAAAAGTATTAACTTTAAATTCTGTTAGTGGATCTTTTATTGTAGGAGAATCCATATCGGTTAATGGAATTTCTTCATCACCAACAATATCCAATGTAACTGACTATTCAATATCTGATGTCAAATCAGTATTCTCAAATGTTGGAGTAAACACATTCACAACAGACTTTACTCTGACAGGAACTTTTAAACTTGATGATGCGGCACTGACAATCTCAGCAAGTTCTGCGGGTGTCAGCACAATCACTGGACCAATAACTTCAAGGTTTGCTGACGGAGTAAAAGTAAATGATATTGTTTCTTATGTAAGAGCAGGATTCGTAACTGAAACATATAATAGAGTAACTTCAGTTAGTTCCGACTTAACCAGATTAACTGTTACTGGTGTTTCAACTGTATCTGGAATTTGTGATGGAGATGTACCATCTACAGAGACAACATCTATTGTAAGGTATAGAAGTGGCGAATTAAGTGACAATAAATTCAGTGCATTTTATGAACCACTTCCAGATCCAAACATTAGTAATGTAATATTAGATAATTCTCAACTCGTATATAGAAAGACATTCTCTGCTTCAGTGTCATCTGGTGGATGTGTTGTTATTGAGAATGATTTAGATTCTGTATTTGAACCCTTTGATGAAGAAAAGTATATACTGTCATATTCGGATGGATCTATAGAACCTTTGGTTGAGGGACAATTTAACCTGTCTACCAATGGAAGAACTTTAACTTTAAATCAGTTGAGCACAACAACTGATGCTAATGCAAAATTAGTTGCTACCCTTAGAAAAATTAGAGTTGATTCTAAATCGAAGGTATTGAATCGTTGTGCTACATTAACAGTCAATAAGTCTAGCGATCCTGGATCAGGATCAAATTCAAATAGCAGTTTAAATGATGGACTGACTTATAGTTCAGTATATGGACTCAGAGTTCAAGATAAAGAAATTTCTCTTGGAAAAGCGGAAGTTTTAAGAATTCACGGAGTATTTGAGTCTGATGATGCTAATGATCCTACTCTCCCATCTCTAACCTTAACTAATATTGATGGATCCCTCCTTGATGTTGCAGTTGGTGAACAAGTTACTGGAAACAGCACCTATGCTATTGGTAGAGTAGTAAGGGTAACTTCAGATACGGTAACATTTGTATATAACAATGATAGAGAGTTCCAACTTGGAGAGTCTGTAACCTTCAAACTAACTCAGATCGTCGGCACTATTTCTGGAATAGTTCTTGGTGATAAGACCATAGATTCTGGGTTTATCTTAGATAGTGGGGAAAGATTAGAATTCTTAGATTTTGGTAGAATTATTAGAAATGATTCTGCTCCAGTTCCTTCTAGAAGGTTAACAATTGTCTATGACTATTATAGCACTCCAACGTCAGATACTGGAGAGTTCTTCTCTTACTTGAGTTGGCCTCCAAGAATTGTTCATGATGGCATTGATCTTCCAAGAATCAGTTATCAATCTTTGAGAAATTCTGATGTAATTGACTTTAGACCAAGAGTTTCTGATTACACTAATGAATCGTACTCTCCTTTCCAATATGAGTCAAGAGTATTCCCAAATAATGGTTCTTCTGTAACGGCAACCCCAGTAAGTGGTGAGTCTTTAGTTTTAGGTTATTCCTATCGTCTTCCTAGAACTGATAAATTAGTTCTAACAAAAGGCGGAGACTTCAGAATTATTTCAGGTGAACCAGCAGATGATCCTGTTCCACCAATTATTACTGATGGATCTTTTGAGGTTGGATCATTTACCTTAAGACCTTATGCGTATCTTGCAAAGAATGATATTCAGTTTAACAAGACTAAGCATAAGAGATATCAAATGAAAGATATCGGGAAACTTGAGGATAGAATCCAAAGCATTGAATACTATACTCAACTTTCACTGTTAGAAACAGAAACCACAAATCTTTCAATTAAGGATCCATTAACTGGACTTGATAGATTTAAGAATGGAATCTTTGTAGATAATTTCAGAAGGCATGAATCTCATAACATGCAGAGTCCTGATTTTAAGGCGAGTATTGATGCTTCTACTGGAACATTAAGACCTTCACACTACACAACATCAGTTGACCTCCTTGTTGGATCTGCATCCGCAATTGGTATTGGTACAACAGCAAATACTTCTACTGACCTCAGATTTGTAACGGATTTACAGAATCCAAACATACAAAAAACTGGAGATTTAATCACACTTAAGTATGATGAAGAAGTTTTTATCGAACAAAAGTTTGCAACTAGATCTGTAAATGTCAACCCATTTGCAGTATTAAGTTGGTTCGGTACAATGGAACTGAATCCAGAAACAGACACCTGGATTGAAGAGAAAATTTTAGATCCTGTTACACTTGAGCAACAAGGAAATTATGATGCTTTTATGTCGTCCTTCCAAGTTGATCCTAATACTGGACTTTCTCCAGTTGACTGGGGTGCGTGGGAAGAAGTTTGGAGTGGAAAAACTGTAACTAGTGAACTTAGAATTGACAAAGCTAAGGTTCCCAAATCTAGTGAGCTACTTTCAACTCGTATTGTTCCTGGAGCACCACACGCAAGATCTAGAAGAATTAGAACATTTAGAGATACTTATGTAGATACTTATCTGCAGGAAGTTGAAGTTGAAACTAGATCATCTAGAGAAGGAATTCAAAGAAGAATTACTGAAAGGATCGATACACAATCAATTGGTTCTAAGGTTGTAAGTAGAGAACTTATTCCTTATTGCAGAGAAAGAAATATTGAGTTTATTGCAAGAAGGATTAAACCTCTTACCCAAATGTATGTTTTCTTTGAAAACGTAAACATGACGGAATATGTTGTTCCTAAACTGATTGAAATTGAAATGAACAGTGGTGTCTTCCAAATTGGAGAGACTGTTGAATCATCAATTCCCACTCTCTCAAATCCATCAGCAGATGCAGAACAGATTAGATTTAGAGTCGCTACTCCAGATCACAAATATGGACCATATAATTCACCAACATTAACCTATACATCAAACCCATTCGGAGGTGAAACTGCTGTTGGACTGACCAGTTCTTATGCAACCACATCTACAATTTTGAATGTAGATACCGCAAGTTTGTCTGATATTCAGCAAAACTTTAAGGGAAGACTTAAGGTTGGAACTAAACTGATTGGTAAGACCAGTGGAGCAGAAGCAACCGTTACTAATTTGAGACTTGTCTCTGATAATGCAGGTACTGTTATTGGATCCCTTTATATCCCAAATCCAAAACATACAACTAATCCACAATTCCAAAGTGGAACTAGAACTATCAGAGTTACTTCAAGTCCTTCTAATAGTACAGCATCAAATAGTGTTGAAAGTGCTTCTGAAGGTAAATTTACATCAGCAGGAACTATTGATAATAAGCAAGAAACCTTTATTGCAACTAGGAATGCCGATGTTGAAATTGTTACTGTAAGTGACACAAAGGTTGAAAAGGGACAACAACTTCAAACTGCTACTCGTGAGAGAGTAGAAATTAGAAGATGGGTTGATCCTCTTGCAGAATCTATTCAGATTGCAGAAGGTGAAGATTGCTTTATAAGTTCTGTTGACATTTACTTCAGAACAAAGGATGCCAATATCCCAGTGACATGTCAAATCAGAACCATGCAAACTGGTTTACCAACTACTGTTATTTTACCTTTTGCAGAAATTTCAAGGGAACCATCTGAGGTTAACATCTCTGAGGATGGTACAGTTGCCACAAACTTTAAGTTCAAGTCTCCTGTATTTTTACAGGGAGGAAATTCTTATGCCATCGTATTGATTTCGTTGTCAAATAATTATGAGGCATGGATTTCTAGAATGGGTGAAGTTGATGTAAGCACTTCAAGTCTTGATGAAAATGATCAGGTCATTGTTTCCCAACAACCATACATGGGATCATTGTTCAAGTCGCAAAACGGTGCTACTTGGGATGCAAGTCAACTAGAAGATCTTAAGTTTAGACTTAATCGTTGCAAGTTTACCACACAACCTGGAGCCTTTGTATCCTATAACCCAACACTTTCTGAGGCAAACGATAAAGTACCAACACTTAGAGCGAATCCATTATTTACTCCAGCAAAACAAGTTGTTCTTGGATTAACCAGTGCAGTTTCTGCAGATAATTTAAATTCTGGAGTAACTATTACTCAGTTTAACAACCTTTCCGCTTCAGGAAAACTTGTTAAGTCTACAGGAGCAATCGGTATTGGAAGCACCACAAATGGCGATTATAACCTCACAGTAAATAATGTTGGTTCTGGAATTACTCCATCCACAGGAACTTTCTACTATGGCAATGTTGCATTAACTGCTGTTACTGGAAATGGTAGTGGTGGCCTTGCTCAAGTAGAAGTTATCGGAGGATCTGTTGGTGTCGTAACTGTAACTAATGGTGGAAGAGGATATTCTGTTGGAGATGTTGTTTCAGTACAATTAGGTGCTACTAGCAAAAATGTTAGGTTGAATGTTGGAATTATTACTGCTACCAATCAACTGATTCTTAATCAAGTTCAAGGTGAATTTAATACTATTGATGAACTTGCTTATAACTCAGTTGGTGTTGCATCTACTGTTCCATCAGTACCATCTACAGTTAATGTTGTTTCTAATGGAGACGGTCAGCACATAGTTGTTTCTCATAGAAACCACGGTATGCATTCATCCAACAATAAAGTAATCTTAAGTAAGATTCAGGGTGACAATCCAACAACAAAACTATCATCAACATACGATAAGACATCGACTGATAACATTTTACTCGATGATATTTCGATATTCACTACTTTTGAAAATGTTGGTGTTTCTAGCACTAATCCTGGATATATTGCAGTCAATGATGAGATCATTAGTTATGAAACTACAAATGGAAACAATTTAGTTGGTATAACCAGAGGTATTGATAATACCACCATTAAAACACACCCCGTAGGATCTCCTGTTTCTAAGTATGAGTTTAACGGTGTATCTCTAAGAAGAATTAACACAACGCATGAGTTGTCATCTTCAACCAGAGATAATTCTATTACTCTCGACTCTTATGCAATAAAAGTCGGAATGGGTACAAATGGTGTTGACAGAAGTGTTGGAAATTCTGGGGGATTCCAACCACTTGCATTCAATGTATCAAAAATTGGTGGTGGATCTATTGCTAGAGCAACCCAAAATATTCAGTTTGAAGCAATAACACCAAACGTTTCTACTCTAATTCCTGCTGGTACAGAATTAACTGCACGAGTCAGAACTGTTTCTGGAACAAGTGTTGCTGGAAATGAGGTTTCTTTCTTAGATCAAGGATTTGAACCCGTTCAGTTAGGTGAAATTAATTACTTTACTTCCCCCAGAATTATAGCATCCAAGGTTAATGAAAACTCTAGGTTGACAAATCTTCCTGGAAACAAATCATTTACCATGGAATTCTTGATGTCTACTGATAGTGATAGATTGTCACCAGTTATCGACCTCCAAAGACTCAATGTAATCACCACTACAAACAGAATTGATGAACCAGTAAGTGATTATCCAAATGATCCTAGAGTAAATCTTTCACTTGGAGATCCACACTCTGCAATATATGTTTCTAAGAAGGTACGTTTAGAAACTCCAGCAACTTCACTGCAAGTTAGATTTGCTGGATATAGACATCCTACCAATGAGATTAGAGTTCTTTACAAACTGTTTAGATCTGACCTTCCAGATGCGGACCAACCATACTTGCTGTTCCCAGGTTATAACAACTTAACTAGAAGTGGAACTAATGATGAAAAGCAATATGCAATTGTTGATTCATCTAAAAACAACGGTCTTCCAAATGATTTTGTAAAAGCGTCCACATATAATGATCAGTACTTCAACTTTATGTACTCTCAGGATAATTTACCACCATTTACTGGATTTATGATCAAGATTCTGATGACGGGTACAAACCAAGCGTATGTACCTAAGATTAGAGAACTTACCGCAATAGCACTAGCATAATATGGAAAATGATGAAATGACCCCTGTGGAGGGGCATTCATCTCTTCACAGAGATAATTACTCCTCCGCAATAATTAATACCAATGTAGATTCATACAAATCATATATGAGTCAGCGTGAAAGGAAGATTAAAGAGATTCAAGAAATTGAAATGTTGAAGAAAGATGTAACTGAAATAAAAAGTATGATGAAACTCATTTTAGATAAACTATAAATAATTTTATAAAGATCATATAGTATAATGGCAGTAAGAGTAGTCAACTTGGTCATAGAGCAGGGTACTGATTTCAACAATACTTTTTTTCTAGAAGACCCTACTACAAATTCCCAAACTAATCTTGCAGGAACATCTGCTGTTGCTAAGTTAGCAAAACATGCAGGTAGTTCCAGCAAAACTAATTTTAGTGTGACCGTTACGTCTGCATACGGAACAATAGGAATTGGACTTACTGCTGCTGCAACGGCAGCATTGAAACCTGGAAGATATGTTTATGACGTATTATTAACTGCAAGTGATGGAACAAAAACCAGGGTAGTTGAAGGAAATGCTCTTGTCACAGCAGGAGTCTGTACTTAAGGTAACTTAAATGTCATTTAACGCAGTACGAGTAAGAGTAGGTGGAAGAAATGCAACTAAAGTAGTTGCTAGCAATCTTTCAGCACTTGCATCTATTACTACAATAGGTGGTCTAATTGACGTAGATACATCAAATAAAGCCGATAATTATGTTCTAAGTTACAATGCATCGGCAAACAGATGGGAAGCAGTTGACCCAGATCAGATTCTTTCTGATGCTGCTTCTGATGGATCCATTCCTGGAGATTTTATCAATATTTTAGACACTGACACAACTAGAACAGATAACATCGACTTTGATGGCGGTCAATTTTGATCCAATTTAATAAATATATTATATCTATCGAAAATAGGTCAGTATTAGATGGCAAACCCAACTATTAGGTTTAAGAGGGGCACACAAAGTGCATTTGGGTCTGTAGGATTACAGACTGGTGAACCCGCATATATTACTGATGAATATAATTTTTATATTGGGGAAGACGGGACCAACGGAAATAATAGATTTTTAGGTTCTGCAAGATATTGGACTAAAGAAACCACTACGGTTGGCAGTAGCGTAAAGGTTGTTGAGGGCACTAACAACGGTACTAATAGTATTGCGTTAAAGGCACCAAACACACTTGCTTCAGACCTGACCTATACTCTTCCAGGAACTGATGGTAGCAGCGGTGATGTATTAGTCACTGACGGTTCTGGAAACTTATCTTTCTCCTCAACTGCAGCATCTTCACTTGACATCGCTGGTGACAGTGGAACTGACAGTGTTTCTGTAGGATCTGATACTTTAACCTTTACTGGTGGTGAAGGTATTGACACCACAATTACTGATAATACTGTTACTATTGCTGCAGAAATTGCATCTTCCACCAATGCTGGTGTTTCTTCATTTAGTGCGTCTTACTTCAGCGTAACTGCGGGTGGTGACGTATCTATTGGAGATGCTGCAGCAGATGGATCTACGAAAGGTATTGCAGCATTTGATGCTGATGATTTTGATGCATCATCAGGTGTCATCTCACTTGGAGACAGTGCAAACGGTGCTGTTATTGCAATCAACGGAACCACGAATGAAGTTGAAGTTTCAAGATCAAATGGAACTGTAACTGTTGGACTTCCTGATGACGTAACTGTTGGTGGTGGACTGACTGCTACCACATTCACTCTTGCAGGTATTGCAGTCACTGCCATCCTTGATGAGGATGACATGACCTCTGACAGAGCAGATGCTCTGGCAACTCAACAGTCCATCAAAGCATACGTCGATTCTCAGGTAACTGCACAAGATCTCGATATCGCTGGCGACTCTGGAACAGGCGCTGTCGATCTTGATTCTCAATCACTTACGATTGCAGGTACTGCCAATGAGATCGTAACCAGTGCTTCTGGACAAACAATAACACTCAGTCTCCCTGATGATGTAACTATTGGAGATTCTCTTACAATAACTAATGATGCTTCTGTTGGTGGAGCATTAACAGTAACTGGTGCTGTTGATTTTAACGGCGGTATTGACATTAGTGGAGGAGAAACAACACTTTCTTCTGCTACAGTTTCCGACCTGACTGCAACAAGAGTAGTTCTTGCAGGAACTGGTGGTGCTCTCGAAGATAGTGCAAATCTTACTTACAGTGGTAACGGTTTAACAGTTGGTGCTGGTGGTCTTAATGTAACTGGCGTATCAACATTCTCAACGGATGTTACTGTAACTGGAGATCTTCAGGTTTCTGGAAACGATATTAAAGATGGTAGTGGAACTGCTGCAATCACATTTGACGGTTCTGGTAATACTACCATTACTGGTAATTTAAATGTTACTGGAAGTACAACTCAAGTAAATACAGCATCCTTAACTATTGAGGATCAACTGATTGAACTTGGTAGAGTAGATGGTAACGCACCATCTTCAGATTTAAACAAAGACATTGGTACTTTACTTCACTATTATGATACCGCTGCTAGACTTGGTGGTATTTACTGGGATGATTCTGTTTCTAGAATCGTTCTTGCATCCAGAGTTTCTGAGTCTTCTGGAGTCCTGACCGTAGAAAGTGGGTATTATGCTCCTATTGAAATTGGTGAATTGTTCGTAACTGATACTGCAGGATCTGGAGAGGAAGTTATTGGTTACGCAACCATTGGAGGAGTCACTGGAAGACATTTACAAAACATAAATGTCGATGGCGGAGTCTTCTAAACCTAATAAATAAAGATAAGGGGGGAGAAGTCCCCCCTATTTTTTTAGGAGAAAATCATGGCTGAAGTTGATTATAACACACTCTTGCAAGTATATCAAAAAAAGTTGACTGAACTTATGATGCAAAACATTGCTTTAGAAGCAAGAATAGTAGTTATGAGTGAACAAATTAACTCATCAAAACCTTCTAGTAGAAAGACCAGTACTGGAAGTGATAAATAGAAAAAAAAGTAATGATAAATGGCACAACCATCCTCACGTCAAGAACTCATTGATTATTGTTTGAGGAGACTGGGTGCTCCAGTCTTAGAGATCAATGTAGATGACGATCAGATCGATGATCTGGTTGATGATGCATTGCAACTTTTTCATGAGCGTCATTTTGATGGCGTAGAAAAAATGTACTTGAAGTACAAAATAACTCAGGAAGATATTGATAGGGGAAAAGGTAGAAGGGCATCAAACCCAATAGGAATTGTTACAACAACAAGTTCTTCAGTTACTATTCCTGGAATTGGAACAACCACATTTGATTTTGAAGAGGACAGCAACTATATTCAAGTTCCTGATAGTGTAATTGGAATTGATGGAGTGTTCAAAGTAGACACAAGTCAATTGTCATCAGGAATGTTTAATGTTGCATATCAAATATTCTTAAATGATGTATATAATTTTACTGCGATTGAACTTTTAAATTATACCATGGTAAAGACTTATTTGGAAACAATTGACTTTTTAATTAATACAGACAAGGCAATTAGATTCACTAAGCGTCAAAACAGATTATATATCGACACTAACTGGGGAGGACTGAAAGCAGGGAATTATTTGTTAATTAGTTGCTATAGAATTTTAGATCCCGCAAACTTCAGTAAGGTATACAATGATTCTTTCTTAAAGACATATTTAACATCGTTAATCAAAAAGCAGTGGGGACAAAACTTGATCAAGTTCCAGGGAGTGAAACTTCCTGGAGGTGTTGAATTGAATGGTAGACAAATATATGATGATGCTTTAGGAGAACTTGCTGATATTAAAGCAAGAATGAGAGCAGAATATGAAATGCCACCACTCGATATGATAGGTTAAGAATATGACATTAAATCCATTTTTTCTACAGGGAAGTCAATCCGAACAAAATCTTGTTCAGCAGTTAATAAACGAACAACTGCGAATGTATGGGGTTGAGGTAGTTTATATTCCTAGAAAATTTTTAAATGAAAAAACTGTCATAAAAGAAAATATTCTATCTACTTTTGATGAAAGTTATTCTATAGAAGCGTATGTAAAGAGTTATGCTGGATTTGGTGGCGGGGGAGATATTCTATCCAAATTTGGCGTTCAAGCAAAAGATGAATTAAGTCTTATTATATCTAAAGAAAGATTTGAGGATTACATTGGTGTCTTCATGACTGACGCTGACGGTAATGTGTTGGACGGATACAAGTTGGGACACAGACCATCTGAGGGAGATTTAATTTGGTTCCCTCTCACAGATGTAATCTATGAAATTAAATTTGTAGAGCACGAAGTTGAATTCTATCAACTTCAAGATTTGTATGTATATGAACTTACATGTGAACCCTTTGAGTATGAGGATGAAATCATCGATACTGGAATTGAAGATGTTGATGACACTTTCCAAAAAGCTGGTTATGCAGTAAAACTTACTCTTGCTGGTATTGGAGTCACTGCAACTGCAACTACGACATTAGTTGATGGGGCAGTTTCTCAGATTTATGTTCTAAACGATGGGTATAATTACAGCAGTGCTCCTACAATTGCGTTAACCGCTGCACCTGCAGGTGGAACAAATGCAACCGCAGTTGCAATTATGACCGATAGATCTTCAAGTGGAATTAATACTTATAAGTCAATATCGGAAATTTTGCTTACAAATCCAGGATCTGGGTATACCACTGCACCAACAGTTAGGTTTATTGGTGGTGGTGGAGCAGGTGCAGCAGCAACTGCGGGCATCACAACCTTTGGTTCCATCGCACCTATTACAATAACAAACGGTGGCGATAAATATATTTTAACGCCTACGATTTCATTTACTGCTGCCCCTGCGGGTGGAGTTACTGCAACTGCAGTACCTATTGTAAGTGCTGCAGGAACTATAGCACAAATCAGGATCACAAATTCTGGTTTCGGATATACTGAAGCGCCAACAATAACAATTGGCAATCCTGCAGGTGTTGGAACTGGAAACTTTGTACTTAATGAAGTTGTAACTGGTTCTACATCGGGGACTACGGCGTATGTTAAGACTTGGGATGCAGACACTCAAATTCTCAAAGTTAATAACACTACAGGAAACTTTAGTCTTGGTGAAGTTATAGTTGGTTCTGCAACAACCATTTTAAATGTTGGACTAGGAACAACTGGAAAATATGTTATTCAATCTATTGAAACTCTTACAGACGTTGATGTAGATGACTTTGAAAACTTCACACAAAATGAAGAGATTGAAAATGCTGCAGATTCAATCGTAGATTTTTCTGAAAGACATCCATTTGGTGAATTCTAATGCTAGGAACTTATTTTTACCACGAAATTTTAAGAAGAACTGTCATTGCTTTTGGCACACTCTTCAACACAATCTATATTAGGCACAATGATTCTAGTGGGAATCAGGCAAGTGAAATGTTAGTCCCACTTGCTTACGCACCAATACAAAAGTTCTTAGCAAGAATTGAACAGCAACCTCTGTCTGATGGTGGTAGAGAAACTATTACATTACCTAGAATGTCTTTTGAAATGAAAGGCATAGCATATGATGGATCTAGAAAAGGATCTCCTGTACAAACATTTAAGGCAATAAATCCATCAGATAATACAAAAATCAATAAGGTCTTTATGCCAGTTCCTTATAATGTGTCTTTTGATCTTAATATTATTACTAAACTGAATGAAGATGCTTTACAAATTGTGGAGCAAATTTTACCATTCTTCCAACCAGCATTTAATGTCACTGTCGATCTGGTTTCTTCCATTGGAGAAAAAAGAGACATTCCAATTGTCTTAAACTCCATCAATATGCAAGATAATTATGAAGGAGATTTTTCTGAAAGAAGATATCTGATTTATACTTTAAACTTTACTGCCAAAACAAATCTCTTTGGACCAGTTGTTGATAACACTGATGCTCTTATCAAGAAAGTTAAGGTTGATTACTACTCAGATACAAACCGAGTTACTGCTAAGAGAGAAGTAAGATATACCGTAACACCAAGAGCACTGAAAGATTACAATGATGATAACACTACAACTTTAGCAGAAGACATCAATAATAAGGTAACATCATTCCAAGTTACCGATTCTGTTGCTTTTGATGCAGGAACTTACATCAGAATTGATAATGAAAATATGAAAATTAAATCTAAGGACGGAAACACCATTACCGTATTCCGTGCAGTTGATGGCACATCAGCAGCATCTCACGATAGCGCGACATCAATTGATGTTATAAATGCTGCTGATGATGCCCTTATTCAACAGGATGATGATTTTGGATTCAGCACCGACATCCAATTCTTTAACGATGGCGGAAAAACTTATAGTCCCTCTACTGGAACAGATTACTAATTATGGATAACTACGATAAAATTGGAGAGTCATTAAATGTAGAAACTCAGATTATTAAAAAACCTGAAGTATCTGCAATTAAACCAGAAACTGATTCTGCAGACACCGAAAAAGACTACAGATACAGTAGAGCACAACTGTATTCTCTTGTAGAGAAAGGTCAAGAGGCAGTTGATGGGATATTAGAAGTTGCTGCAAGTTCTGATCACCCTAGAGCATATGAAGTTGCAGGTCAACTTATTAAAAACGTTGCTGATGTCGCAGACAAGTTGGCAGATCTACATAAAAAGATGAAAGATCTTGAAGCAGAAACTGGACCAAAAACAGTTACGAATAATGCACTTTATGTTGGATCTACGGCAGATCTATTAAATCTGTTAAAAGATAATAAAAAGGGGGGATGATTAGTCCCCCCCTTTATTATAGTAAGTGTATCACTTATTATAAGTGTGGCCGCGATAGCAGAAAGTGCCATGAGTTTCATCAACTCCTTGCTTACACTCATATTGCACACCACGATATGATGTGAAGTGAATTTGAGCATCATGCAATGCTGCAGCTTTCTTGATTTGATTGCGAATGATAGTAAGTGTGTTCATTGTAGGTCTCCTAAAGAAATGAGGTTTTTTAATCCCCGTTCCTTCAGTCGTTTGCGTCCTTGTTATCAAAACAGTGAGGATCTGTATGATTAATCCAATGGATTAAGATATCAGAATTTTC
>Ga0255768_10001129_pt1 | contig 27933 bp, 27 predicted proteins | sample 071ome_33_FD_179983 | JGI IMG/M metagenome (GOLD analysis project Ga0255768, IMG submission 179983) | Coastal salt marsh microbial communities from the Groves Creek Marsh, Skidaway Island, Georgia - 071412AT metaG (version 2) | ecosystem: Environmental > Aquatic > Marine > Intertidal zone >...
GCGGCTTCACTAATAAAAACAATTAATGAAGCCAGTAATGGTAGGAAATAAGTTTAGTTTTTCCCATCCCATATATTAATTTTGTGCTTATGAAACAAATGAATTTAATGCACCAACTACGAATACTAAAAGCATCCAAAGTGCTGATCCAGAAAATACAAGTCCTTTACTTTGTGCCCATCCTTCAGGAGAAGCGAGGAGTACTGGCACACCAATAACAAGTGCTAATGAAAGCCCAATGAAAGCAAGGAGTGTAAGTTGAAAGATAAAAAGCATAGGATAAAATTCCTTAAAAATCGATTTTCAGCCCAAAGTTTGAAGTCTTCTTGTATATGCATATTTTAAAAAAGACAAATCCTCAAGCTATTTCTATCATAACATTTAAATTATAATATGCACAGAAATTTGCTAGTTAATTAACTAAATTCATTCATTTTTTTGTTAAATTCCTAGTTTAATTTTTCCTAGGATTATTATACAATTAAATTAAATTTATTATGGCTCGGTAGCTTAGTGGTAGAGCAGGGGACTCATAATCCCAAGGTCACAGGTTCAATCCCCGTTCGAGCCAATTTACGAACAGATAGAATGTTTTCTCTAGAGTATACGAATATCAATTAAATTACAAAATAATGAAAGAATTAAACTACAAACTCCACGTATATATTTTAAGATATGGATACGAATTCTTTGGTTCAATTCTTTTAGAATACTCTAAAGTTTTTTAGTTATTTTTATATCCATTGAAATGGACCTTCAGTTTTTATGATTGACTTCATTCAACGCGTAGTTGTAACTCAAAAATCAACAATGCTTCTTGAGTCTGAGCGTTACACATTCGATGTAGACGTAAATCTCAGCAAAACAGACATTAAAGCGCTTATTCAGGACCTCTATGGGGTTCATGTGGTTGCCGTAAATACGCACCGTCTTCCACGTCGTAAAACACGATTTGGTGGAGTAAAAACACGTACAAAACGTGCAATTATCCGTTTAAAGAGCGGCGAAACTTTACCTATCTTTGATTAATTATGGCTCTTCGTTTTTATAAAGCATACACTCCAGGAACACGTAACCGTTCAGTAGCTGATACTAGTAGCTTAACAAAGACTCGTCCAGAAAAGTCTTTAACACGCTTAGTACACCGTGCAAAAGGTCGTAATAACCGTGGAGTAATTACATGCCGCCACCGTGGAGGTGGACACAAACGTTTATACCGTCAAATTGATTTCCGTCGTAATAAATATGATATGGCGGCAACAGTTAAGACAATTGAATACGATCCAAACCGTAATTCACGTATTGCACTTGTAGAGTATGAAGATGGCGAAAAACGTTATATCTTACACCCAAATGGTTTACAAATTGGGGACTCAATTATTGCAAGTGAAACTGCAGCAAACGCTGTAGGAAACTCATTACCTTTAAATGCTATGCCATTAGGGGTACAGGTACATAACATTGAAATGCACCCTAAAAAGGGTGGTCAACTTGTACGTTCTGCTGGAGCAGTTGCACAACTTGTTGCAAAAGATGGAGAGTATGTAACACTCCGACTTCCATCAGGCGAAGTACGCCTTATTTCTAACAAATGTTGGGCTACAATTGGTCAAGTTGGAAACATGGAAGCTATGAACCTCTCGCTTGGAAAAGCAGGTCGTGCACGTTGGCTTGGACGTCGTCCAACTGTTCGTGGTAGTGTAATGAACGCTGCAGATCACCCACATGGTGGTGGTGAAGGGCGTTGTCCAATTGGTAATCCGCAACCACGTACACCGTGGGGGAAACCAGCTCTTGGAGTAAAAACACGTACACGTAAAAAATATAGCGATAATCTTATTCTTCGTCGAAGAAAAGTTTCATAAATTTTTATATATCTTATGGCTCGTTCTCTTAAAAAAGGACCTTTTGTTGCAGATAAACTCATGAAAAAAATTGAGCGTCTTCATGCAAAAGGTGAAAAGACTGTAGTTCAAACTTGGTCACGTAGTTCGACAATTACGCCAATTATGATCGGACACACTATTGCTGTACATAATGGTCGTGAGCATATCCCAGTATTTGTAACAGACCAAATGGTTGGGCACAAACTTGGTGAATTCAGTCCAACACGTACGTTCCGCGGGCATGTAAAAGCCGATAAAAAGTCGAAACGTTAATTATATATATTTGAAAATAAAGACTCGACAAACCAAGTCTTTATTATATTGTCACCACATTTAGATAAGTACTATGGGTCAAAAAGTTCATCCGATTGGATTCCGAATTGGTGTAACACAAACTCACCGTTCACAATGGTTTGCAAAACCAAAAGATTATGCAAAACTCGTTGAAGAAGATCTTGTAATCCGTGAATTTGTTGAACGCCGTCTTCCAGAAGCTGGAATTTCTCGTATTAACATTTCACGTCAAGTTGATCGTCTCGAAATTGAGTTTTTCACAGCACGTCCACGTGCACTTGTAGGAGCAAAAGGAGAAACTTTAACTCAAATTCGTGATGAGATTAAAGCAAAACTTCCCGAAACTCGAAATGTTGCATTATATGTAACAAAAACTCAACAACCAGAAATGGATGCAATTTGTATTGCTGAAAATATTGCTGAACAACTTGAAAAACGTACTCCATTCCGTCGTACAATGCGCCAAGCTATTATGCGCGCACGTAAAGCCGGAGCTGAAGGAATTAAAGTACAAATTTCAGGGCGTTTAAACGGAGCAGAAATTGCCCGCCACGAATGGGCTCGTGAAGGTCGTGTACCATTACATACTCTTCGTGCGGATATTGATTATGCTACTGCACGCGCACAAACACTTTATGGAATTTTAGGAATTAAAGTGTGGGTTTGTAAGGGGGAAAAATCATGTTAAGTCCAAAACGAACAAAATATCGTAAGCCACACCGTGGAAACCGAAAAGGGAAAGCACTCCGTGGAAATAAAATTTCGTTTGGAGATTTTGCTCTTCAAGCGCTTGAACCGGGTTGGATTACTTCACGTCAAATTGAAGCAGGCCGCCGTTCAATGAGTCGTTATGCAAAACGTGGTGGACAGTTATGGATTCGTATGTTTCCAGACCGTTCTATTACTGCTCGTGCTGCTGAAACTCGTATGGGAGCTGGAAAAGGAGCCCCTGATTATTGGGTATGTATTGTAAAACCAGGGAAAATTCTTTACGAACTTGCTGGTGTCCCAGAATCAATTGCCCGTGCTTCAATGCGTATTGCAGCATATAAAATGCCAGTGAAAACAAAGTTTCTTATCCGTGAAGGATACAAACCAGAATAAACTGGATGTATTGATTTTAACAATTTGTTAAAACTCATCTATAATTTTTTATTTTTATGATTCAACCACAGACATATCTTGAGGTTGCGGATAACAGTGGAGCACGCAAATTAATGTGCATCCGTGTATTAAACCGTCAAGTTGGACATATTGGGGATGTAATTGTTGCTGTTGTAAAAGAAGCATTACCAAACATGCCAATTAAAAAATCAGAAGTTGTTCGTGCAGTTATTGTTCGTACAGCACATACTATTCAACGTGACAACGGTATGTCAATTCGTTTCGATGATAATGCCGCTGTTATTATTAATAAAGAGGGAAACCCACGTGGTACACGTGTTTTCGGTCCAATTGCGCGTGAATTACGTGAACGTGACTTTATGAAGATTGTTTCTCTTGCACCAGAAGTTCTTTAACGTTTTTTATATGATTCAACGACTTCATAACACGTACTTAACAAAAGTACAACCTTCTCTTACAGAGAAATTTAACTACAAAAATACTCACGAAATCCCACGTCTTGAGAAAATTGTTATCAACCGTGGAGTAGGAAGTGCGTCTCAAAACGCGAAGTTACTTGAATCTTTAGCAGATGAATTAACGATTTTAGCTGGACAACGTCCAGTAGTAAAACGTGCGAAAAAAGCAATTGCAGGTTTTGGAATTCGTGAAGAAATGCCAATTGGTTTAACAGTAACACTCCGTGGAGAGCGTATGTATGCTTTCTATGACCGTCTTGTAAACCTCGCTCTTCCTCGTATCCGTGACTTCCAAGGTATTAGCCCAAAACACTTTGATGGGCATGGAAATTTTACACTTGGACTTACTGAACAACTTATGTTCCCAGAAGTAAGCTATGAAAGTATTGATCAAGTTTGTGGTATGGATATTTCTATCGTCACAACTGCTACAACTGATCAAGAAGGTCATGGTTTATTAAAAGAACTTGGGATGCCTTTTAAAGCAGGTTCAGTAAATTAAAATTATTTTCTTGAAAAAACATGGTAAACGACACAATTAGTGATATGCTTACACGATTACGCAATGCGTATCTTGCGAATAAAGAACACACATCTTTAAAAGCAACTCGTGTAGTCAAAGATATTGCCCAAGTATTAGTGCAAGAAGGTTTTCTTGGTCCCATTGAACAAGAAGAAAATGGGTTTTTTACAGTAACTTTAAAACGTGGAGTAAAACAATTTGAACGTGTAAGTACTCCAGGAGTTCGTATTTATGCAAACCATAAAGAACTTAAACCCGTTTTAAATGGTATGGGTGTTGCAGTAATTTCTACATCACAAGGAATTATGACTGATCGTAAAGCACGTGCTTTAGGGATTGGTGGTGAAGTTCTTTGTAAAATTTGGTAAGAAATGACGAACAATCGTGAACTCATTGAAATGGAAGGCTTTGTTGTAGAATCTCTTCCAAATGCAATGTTTCAAGTTGAGCTAGAAAATGGTTTTCAAGTTCTTGCCCACATTTCTGGGAAAATTCGACGAAATTCAATCAAAATTCTTCTTGGGGATCGAGTAACTGTAGAATTAACACCCTACGATCTTACAAAAGGACGCATCATTTATCGTTTACGAAAAAAAGACCGTACTCAGTAAATGCAAGCATTTGATTTGATATTCCGCAATACCTAGTTATTTTATTACACTCTTATTTATGGCAACAAAACAGCGTAAATCGACGCAAAAGAAATCACGTCGCAAAGTACAGCGTGGAGTGGTTCACATCTTAGCGACATTTAATAACACATTAGTAACAATTAGTGATCGTTCGGGTCTTGTTATTGCATCATCTTCAGCTGGAGCGTGTGGTTTCCGTGGAGCACGTAAAGGGACTCCATTTGCTGCACAAACAGCATCAGAAGAAGCAGTACGTAAGGCTCTTGATTATGGATTAAAGTATGTTGATGTAATGGTAAAAGGCCCTGGAGCTGGCCGTGAAATGGCAATCCGTGCTCTTCAACAACTTGGGTTAGGAGTAACGTTAATTCGTGATGTTACACCATTACCACATAATGGTTGTCGTCCACCGAAAAAGCGACGTGTATAAAAACAATTTCCAAACAATTGTTTTTTCCTAGCCCTCTTTTTATTCAATTATTTTTATGATTAAAGCAGCGGCAACACTTAAATCATTACAATTCCGAAAAGTAAATTTAACGGATTGTTATGGGCGATTAAGTTTTGGTCCAGTAAATCCGGGCCAAGGGCTGACCATTGGAAATGCGCTTCGACGTATTTTATTAAATGATCTCCCAGGTATTGGAGTCATTGGGGCTGAAATCGACGGTGTTCAGAGTGAGTTTTCAACTCTTCCTGGAATCCGCGAATCTGTCATTGAAATTTTTTTAAATCTTCGAGAACTTGTTCTTGCACCAAAAAGTGAACAAACAAGTAAAACTACAAAGCCATTTGCTTTTGGAAAATTAAAATCTGATTTAGACATTGTTAATTTTCCCTACTTAATTACAGCGGGTGATTTAGATATTCAAGATTTTCATCTTGTCGATCCAAATCAACCAATTGCAACTGTGTTATCAAAAGCTGCAGTTGAGCGTTTTAACCTTACAATTTTTATTGGGCAAGGCCATGGATACCAATCGTGGAAAAAACTTCCAGGTGTTCCCCAATTAATGGGGCAACGTTTTTTTGAAGACTTGCAAATTTCTTCAAAACCGACAAATTCAATGCCTTTTCCAATTGATGCAATTTTTATGCCAATTAAACAAGTAAATTTTAGTATTCAAGAGCATGCGATTGATGGCGAATACATTTACTTTGAAATTTGGACAAATGGGAGTATTCATCCATTTGATGCTCTAAAATCTGCAGCAAAAATTTGTATGAAATTAATGGCAACTTGTTTAACAAAGTTTAAAGATGTCACTGATTATATTGAAGAAACAAAAGTGACTGAATCTTCAAATTCAGTAGCTGTTAATTATAGTAAAATTGAATCTTCAGCCCAATTTCATGAAATTCATATTGAACAGCTTGAACTTTCGTTACGTGCTTATAATTGTTTAAAACGTGCAAAAATTGTCACATTAGATGATTTATCAAAACAATCGTTTCGTGATTTAATGAAATTACGTAATTTTGGTCAAAAATCAGCTGATGAGGTTCGTAGTGCATTAAGTACTTATGGAATTGAACTAAAAGAAGATTAAGTCATATACTCACTTAGTAAAAGGAGATTTTTTATGCAAGTATGGTCCGCTACAGGGCGTCGAAAGCGAGCAACTGCTCAAGTTCGAATTTGCTCACCTGGAACAGGGACAATTAAAGTAAATCAAGTGGATGCAGAACAGTACTTACAAGGTGCTTATGCAAATATTTTAAAACCATTTGAAGCACTTCAATTAGATGCTACATACGATATTTTTATCCGTGCTGAAGGTGGTGGGTTAACTGGACAATCAGACGCTATTCGTCTTGGTTGTGCTCGTGCACTTTGCATGATGAACCCTGAATACCGTAGTGCTCTTAAAAATGCTGGATACCTTACTCGTATCGCACTTAAGAAAGAGCGTAAAAAGTATGGTTTAAAGAAAGCTCGTAAAGCACCACAATTCTCAAAGCGTTAATTTATTTTCGTTTTGTTTTTGTGCATTGGTTTCAAGTATTTTTAAAAATACTTGAAACCTCCATAGGTTTATTCTATACTCACAGTACATGTCTTAGTGGTGGAATGGTAGACACGCAAGCTTGAGGGGTTTGTGCTTTACGGCGTGGAGGTTCGAGTCCTCTCTAAGACAAAACCTATTTTTATAGGGAAAAATGGGTCGATGCCCGAGTGGTTAATGGGGGCGGACTGTAAATCCGCTGGCTTGCCTACACTGGTTCAAATCCAGTTCGGCCCAATCAAAAAAGTGTGGCTGTGGTGGAATGGTAGACACTGGAGACTTAAAATCTCCTGCCGGTGACGGCGTGAGGGTTCAATTCCCTCCAGCCACAATAAAATAAATAGTAAAAACTTATAAAAATTAAATAAAAAAAAATGTTTATTTCTTATTTTCAAAAATAAGGTATGATGATACTGTGAAACATCAAAGCACGGAGACAGGTAATGAATTTCCTTTACGACATTTCGGCAGTAGAAATTGGACAACACTTCTACTGGACGCTTGGCGGATTCCAAATGCACGGACAAGTACTTATTAATTCATGGATCGTACTCGGGCTTATTATTGCATTCGCAGTAACAACAACTCGTGATTTAAAACCAGTTCCAGAAGGTGGTCAAAACCTTGCTGAATTCGTTGTAGAGTACATTCGTGATATTGCAAAAACACAAGTTGGACACGATTATTTAGAATGGACTCCATTTATTGGAACTTTATTCTTATTCATTTTCGTTTCAAACTGGTCTGGAGCTTTAATCCCATGGAAGCTTATTGAACTTCCACACGGAGAACTTGGAGCACCAACAAATGATATTAACACAACTGTAGCACTTGCACTTCTTACATCTTTAACATATTTCTATGCTGGATTAAAGAAGAAAGGATTAGAATACTTTGGAAAGTATGTACAACCTACACCAATCTTACTTCCAATTAACGTATTAGAAGACTTTACAAAACCATTATCATTAAGTTTCCGTCTTTTCGGAAACATTCTTGCTGATGAGCTTGTTGTAGCAGTACTCGTATCATTAGTTCCTCTTGTGATTCCAATTCCACTTATTTTCCTTGGATTATTTACAAGTGGTATTCAGGCATTAATTTTTGCAACTCTTGCTGGAGCATACATTGGAGAAGCGCTTGAAGGGCACTAAGCCGACATTGATGGACTAATTTTACCGGAATTAGTTCAATTGCATCAGTGACACTTTCAGCTTGCTTCAAAAATTTCTTTCCTTCTTTTCCCGGGTTTTCCGGGGAAAAGGAAATACATTTGGAATAAAAAAAAATAAGTTTAAAAAAATACTGAAAACTGGTACTCTCGAAGTGCATAAGCAACTTAGAAAAAGGAAAAATACAATGAACCCATTAATTTGTGCTGCATCTGTAGTTGGAGCTGGTTTAGCAATTGGACTTGGAGCTATCGGTCCTGGTATTGGTCAAGGAACTGCAGCTGGTCAAGCTGTAGAAGGTATTGCTCGCCAACCTGAAGCTGAAGGAAAGATCCGTGGAACACTTCTTCTTTCTTTAGCATTCATGGAAGCATTAACAATTTACGGTCTTGTAGTTGCATTAGCATTAATGTTCGCAAACCCATTCGTTTCTTAATTACACCATTTTGTAATTTCAAAAGAAACTTTGTTTCTTATGGCAGTTTGGAAATTTCTTGACTGCCAAGAAACATGTCTTTTGGTGAATTTCACCAATTTTTTTAGTTTTTCCAAAAACTAACGTTATAAAAATTCCAAATCATCTGGAGGTTTTGAATGGTATCACTCGCAGAAGGTTTCGGTTTCAATACTAATATTCTTGAAACGAACGTTCTTAACCTTGCCGTTGTTCTTCCAATTGTATTTACACTTGGACGAGATACACTCTCATCAATGTTAGACACACGCCGAGAAAAAATTCTTGGAAGTCTTCGTAGTGCTGATGATCGCTTTAAGCAAGCTCAATTAGAACTTGATACAGCGAAAGCAGAACTTGCGAGTGCAAACGACAAAGTAGAAGAAATCAAACGTGAAGGGCGTAAGACACTTGATGCTCTTACAGCAGAGCAAAGCTCACGTATGGCGGAAGTAGCAACACGTTTTGCTGGTCTTAAAGATGAAACAATTCGTCTTGAAGAAGAGAAAGCAATCGCTCAATTCCGTAAGCAACTTGTAAATGTGGCTTTTGAAAAAGCAATCGAAGGGATTAAATCTCAAATGAATGCTTCACTTCACCGCAAATACATTGATGCAAAAATTGCTCTTATGACATCAAGTCTTTAATAGCAATTTTTTATGAACCATATAATTCAAAATTATATGTAAATTCTTTTGAGTGCTTTTTTAATAAAAGCCTCTCCCAATATAAGTGGGACGGTGTTCTTTGATAAGCACCAATCCGTGAAAAGTTAATCCCTTAAGATTGAATCGACCCGAGGATAAAATGGTAAAAATTCGTCCTGATGAAATTAGTAGCGTAATTCGCCAACAAATTGAGCAATACACTCAAGAAGCACAAGTTGTAAACGTTGGAACAGTACTCCAAGTAGGAGATGGAATTGCACGTATCTATGGATTAGAGAAGGTAATGGCTGGAGAATTACTTGAGTTCCAAGATGGAACAATTGGAGTAGCTCTTAACCTTGAATCAGACAACGTAGGTGCTGTATTAATGGGTGATGGTCTTCAAATTCAAGAAGGTGACTCAGTAAAAGCAACAGGTAAAATTGCACAAGTTCCAGTAGGAGAAGCATTCTTAGGACGTGTAGTAGACGCTTTAGCTCGTCCAATTGATGGACGTGGTGATATTAAGGCTGATGGAACACGTTTAATTGAATCGCCAGCTCCTGGAATTATTGCACGTCGTTCAGTATACGAGCCACTTCAAACTGGACTTGTATCAATTGATGCAATGATTCCAATTGGACGTGGACAACGTGAGCTTATTATTGGTGACCGTCAAACTGGAAAAACTGCTGTAGCAACAGATACAATTATTAACCAAAAAGGTGGAGACTGTATTTGTGTATACGTAGCAATTGGACAGAAGGCATCTTCAGTAGCACAAATTGTAACTACTCTTGCAAACGCAGGAGCAATGGATTACACAATTATTGTAGCTGAGAACGCAGACGCACCAGCAACACTTCAATACCTTGCACCGTATACTGGAGCATCGTTAGCTGAGTACTTTATGTACACAGGGCGTGCAACACTCATCATTTACGATGACCTTTCAAAGCAAGCACAAGCTTACCGTCAGATGTCACTCCTTCTTAAGCGTCCTCCAGGACGTGAAGCATACCCAGGTGATGTATTCTACCTTCACTCACGTTTACTTGAGCGTGCAGCAAAACTTAGTGATGCATTAGGTGAAGGAAGTATGACTGCACTTCCAATTATTGAAACACAGGGTGGAGATGTATCAGCATACATTCCAACAAACGTAATTTCAATTACTGATGGACAGGTATTCCTCTCAGCTGACCTTTTTAACTCTGGTATTCGTCCAGCAATTAACGTTGGTATCTCTGTATCACGTGTAGGATCAGCAGCACAAATTAAGGCTATGAAGCAAGTTGCCGGAACACTTAAACTTGAACTTGCTCAGTTCGCTGAGCTTGAGGCATTCTCACAATTTGCTTCTGACCTTGACCAGGCTACTCAAAACCAACTTGCACGTGGAGCACGTTTACGTGAACTTCTTAAGCAAGCACAGAGTCAACCACTTTCAGTTGATCAGCAAGTAGCAACAATCTATACTGGAACTCAAGGGTACTTAGATGACTTAGAGGTAGGTAAAGTTCGTGCTTTCCTTTCTGGTCTTCGTGATTACCTTAAGAGTAACAAGCCTAAGTTTGGTGAAGAAGTACTTTCAACTAAGAAATTCTCACCAGAATCAGAGGAAATGTTAAAAGCAGCAATTGGTGAATACAAAGCAATTTTTAAAGCAGCGTAATCTCATGTAGTTTTTAATACAGTGGTTTTTTTGGGTTAGGTTTAAAACCTAACCCAAAAAAACTAATATAAAAAAATAGTGACTAGTTTTAAAATTTCGTAGTGACGAATACTGAGAAATATGTTAAATTAGATATAAATCAATATCTAAAAACGACTTAAAAAAACTATTCATAGTTTTAAATTTTAACGTACAAATATTTATTATTTAATAATATCATGGCAAAAAAGGCATTAATCGCGCGTCAGACAAAACGCCAAAAACTTGTTCAGAAATATGCAACGAAACGTCTTGAATTCAAAGAGCGCCTTCGTGCAGCTGGTTCTATTCGTGAAGTAGTATCTATTCAACGTGAATTCCAGGGTTTACCACGTAATAGTGCAAAAGTACGCCTTCACAATCGTTGTGCAAAGACAGGACGACCAAAAGGTTATTATCGTGACTTTGGACTTTCACGTCATGTTTTACGAGAAATGGCACACCAAGGACTTCTCCCAGGTGTACGTAAAGCAAGTTGGTAAAAATTTAACTTTGTTAAAAAGTTAGTCCTTCTGATTGACTTTTTAACAAAGAAATTTAATAATATGCATATATCTTATTGGGGCATAGCCAAGTGGTAAGGCGGCTGGTTTTGGTTCAGTTATTCCGAGGTTCGAGTCCTTGTGCCCCAGATTTAAAGGAAATTTCAGTTTAATTAAAATTATTTATTCCCATGAAGAAAAATTTATTTCTCGCTGGAGTAGTTGCTTCATTTATTGTAGGTACAACTTACGACGCAACAGCATACCCAATGTATGCACAACAAGGATACGAAAACCCACGTGAAGCAACGGGGCGTATTGTTTGTGCAAACTGTCACCTTGCTCAAAAACCAGTTGATATTGAAGTTCCACAAGCTGTTCTTCCAGATTCAGTTTTTGAAGCAGTAGTTAAAATTCCATATGACCAAGAAGTTAAACAAGTTCTCGGGAATGGGAAAAAAGGTGGCTTAAACGTTGGTGCAGTACTTATTCTTCCTGACGGATTCACTATGGCACCAGCAGACCGTATGTCTGCAGAACTTAAAGAAAAAGTTGGAAAACTTTACTTCCAGCCGTACAGTGAAGATAAGCAAAACATTCTTATTGTTGGACCAGTACCAGGTAAGAAATATAGTGAAATGACATTCCCACTTCTTTCTCCAGACCCAGCAACAAATAAAAATGTAAACTATCTTACTTACCCAATTTACCTTGGTGGAAACCGTGGTCGTGGGCAAGTTTACCCTGATGGAACAAAGTCAAATAACACAGTTTATAATGCAGCTGCAGCAGGAAAAATTTCTGCAATTAACCCTACAGAAAAAGGAACTGATGTAGTAATCGCAACAACTGATGGCCCTTCAGTAACAATGTCAATTCCATCAGGACCAGACCTTATTGTAGCTGTTGGTGACTCAGTAAAAGCTGATCAACCAGTAACAAATAACCCTAACGTAGGTGGATTTGGACAAGGAGAAACAGAAATTGTACTCCAAAACCCAGCTCGTCTTCAAGGACTTATTATTTTCTTAGGATTCGTACTTATTGCACAAGTATTCCTTGTTCTTAAGAAAAAGCAGTTCGAGAAAGTTCAACTTTCAGAAATGAACTTCTAATAATTTTTTAATTATATTTATATAATTTTTATATGGGGTATTCTACCCCATATAAAAATATCTGCAAAAAATAAACAAATAGTTAGCAATAATCCCCAAAGAATAAATTTTGTAATAATTTTTGCTGTTTTATATTGGGCAAAGAAACGAGTTTCATAAACTTTACGGGTAACTTTATCTCTTAAGCGTGTTTGTTGAGGAAGACAAAAGATAAGCAAAAAACTTAAAGTAACAATATACCCAACTAAAAATAAGTGTGACATAAATTAAATAATTGGGGGCTAGGCCCCCAATTCTATTCAGTTAAATAAATAAAGATTTATCCAAACTTACCAGATGTTGATGCAATTACAAATGCTGCATATGTAAGAACAAAACCAACTGCGAAGTGTGTAAGTCCTACAAGACGAGCTTGCACAATTGAAAGAGCTACTGGTTTATCGTTCCACTTTACAAAGTTTGCAAGTGGTGTACGCTCGTGAGCCCATACAAGAGTTTCAATAAGTTCTTGCCAGTATCCACGCCATGAAATAAGGAACATAAATCCTGTCGCGTAAATAAGGTGACCAAAAAGGAACATCCAAGCCCATACTGAAAGACTGTTCATCCCAAACGGGTTGTATCCGTTAATAAGTTGTGATGAGTTAAGCCAGAGGTAATCACGAAGCCATCCCATAATGTATGTTGATGACTCATCAAACTGTGCTGAGTTTCCTTGCCAGAGTGCAAGGTGCTTCCAGTGGAAGTAGAATACAGTCCATGAAACTGTGTTAAGCTCCCAGAATACTGCAAGATAGAATGCATCCCAAGCTGAGATATCACAAGTTCCACCACGTCCTGGTCCATCACAAGGGAAACTGTATCCGAAATCTTTCTTATCCGGCATAAGCTTTGATCCACGTGCATCAAGCGCTCCTTTTACAAGAATAAGCGTTGTTGTGTGAAGACCAAGAGCAATTGCATGGTGTACAAGGAAATCTCCAGGCCCAATAGGAAGGAAAAGTGAGTTTGTAGAACTGTTAATTCCAGCGAGCCAACCCGGAAGGTAAATTGAGTTTCCTGCAGCTGTTGCTGCATTATCCCCTGAGAGAAGTACATCAAATCCGTAAAGCGCCTTTCCTTGTGCAGCTTGAATCCACTGCGCAAATACTGGTTCAATAAGGATTTGCTTTTCTGGAGTTCCGAATGCTTGCATTACGTCATTGTGTACGTAAAGTCCAAGTGTATGGAATCCAAGGAAAAGGGATACCCAACTAAGGTGAGAAATAATTGCCTCTTTATGCTCTAACATACGAGCAAGTACGTTCCCTTTGTTTGCTTCTGGATCATAATCACGAATGAAGAAGATTGCTCCGTGTGCAAATGCTCCACACATAATAAATCCAGCAATGTACTGGTGGTGTGAATAAAGTGCAGCCATCGTCGTGAAATCCTGAGCAAGGAAAGCATATGCTGGCATACTGTACATGTGTTGTGCAGTAAGTGAACACATTACCCCAACGGATGCAAGAGCAAGTCCAAGTTGGAAGTGAAGTGAGTTGTTTAAAGTGTCAAAAAGACCAGTGTGTCCAGCCCCAAGACGTCCTGAAGGTGCTGTGTGCGCTTCAAGAATTTCTTTCATGCTGTGCCCAATTCCAAAGTTTGTACGGTATTGGTGTCCTGCAATAATAAAAAGAACTGCGATCGCAAGGTGGTGGTGAGCCATATCCGTAAGCCAAAGACTTTGTGTCTGTGGGTGGAAACCACCTAAGAATGTAAGAATTGCTGTTCCTGCACCTTCAGATGTTCCAAAGATGTGTCCAGCTGTATCCGGGTTCTGTGCATACACTGCCCATTGTCCTGTGAAGAACGGTGCAAGTCCTGCTGGGTGTGGTAAAGTTGTTAAGAAGTTATCCCAACGAACTGTTTCTCCACGAGAAGCTGGAATTGCTACGTGTACAAGGTGTCCTGTCCAAGCAAGTGAACTTACTCCAAAAAGACCAGAAAGGTGGTGGTTCATACGCGATTCAGCGTTTTTAAACCATGATACTGCTGGTGCAAATGTTGGTTGAAGGTGAAGCCATCCTGCAAAAAGGAAAAGACCTGCTACAAAAAGAAGGAAAAGAGATCCATTGTAAAGGTCTACATTTGTGCGCATTCCAATTGTGTACCACCATTGGTAAACCCCAGAGTACGCAATGTTTACCGGTGCTGATGCACCACCACGTGTGAATGCTTCAACAGCTGGTTGCCCAAAGTGTGGGTCCCAGATTGTGTGAGCAATTGGACGTACGTGAAGAGGATCTTCTCCCCACTTTTCAAAGTTCCCTTGCCATGCTACGTGGAAAAGGTTCCCTGATGTCCATAAGAAAATAATTGCAAGTTGTCCAAAGTGTGAAGCAAAAATCTTTTGATAAAGCTTCTCTTCCGTCATCCCATCGTGTGTTTCAAAATCGTGTGCTGTTGCGATTCCGAACCAAATACGACGAGTTGTTGGGTCTTGTGCAAGTCCTTGACTAAATTTAGGAAATTTTGTTGCCATAAGTTTGTTCCTCCGTGCGTTATCCTACTGCAATAATACGCGCTAAGAAGAATGACCAAGTCGTTGCAATTCCACCTAAAAGGTAGTGAGCAACTCCAACGGCACGTCCCTGAGTAATACTTAAAGCGCGTGGCTGAATAGCTGGCGCAACTTTAAGTTTGTTGTGCGCCCATACGATTGACTCAATAAGCTCTTGCCAGTATCCACGTCCTGAGAAAAGGAACATGAGACTGAAAGCCCAGATAAAGTGTGCACCTAAGAAGATGAGACCGTATGCTGAGAGTGCAGATCCGTATGACTGAATTACTTGTGAAGATTGTGCCCAAAGGAAGTCACGAAGCCATCCATTAATAGTGTTTGCACTTTGTGCAAAGTTACCACCAGTAATGTGAGAAACTCCATTTCCAGTTACACTTCCCCAAACATCAGATTGCATCTTCCAACTAAAGTGGAAAATTACTACTGAAATTGAGTTGTACATCCAGAAAAGCCCTAAGAATACGTGGTCCCAAGCCGAAACTTGACATGTTCCTCCACGACCTGGTCCATCACAAGGGAAACGGAAACCAAGGTTCGCTTTATCTGGAATAAGGCGTGAACTACGTGCAAAAAGTACTCCTTTAAGAAGAATAAGTACTGTTACATGAATCGTAAATGCATGAATGTGGTGAACCATAAAGTCTGCAGTACCAAGTGAAATTGGCATCATTGCAATCTTTCCACCAACCGCTACGATATCTCCACCCCAACTTGCACTTGTACTTCCAGCTGCTGTTGGTGCAGTAAGCTCAGGTGCGAGTGCATGTGTGTTTTGTACAAATTGTGCAAAAATTGGTTGAAGCTGGATTGCTGTATCTGAGAACATATCCTGCGGACGTCCAAGTGCACTCATTGTATCGTTGTGGATATAAAGTCCAAAACTGTGGAAACCAAGGAAAATACAAACCCAGTTTAAGTGTGAAATAATAGCATCACGGTGACGAAGTACACGATCAAGCACGTTGTTGTAATTTGTTGCTGGATCATAATCACGAACCATGAAAATAGCTGCGTGAGCTGCTGCTCCACAGATACAGAAACCTCCAATCCACATGTGGTGAGTAAAGAGTGAAAGCTGAGTTCCGTAATCTGTCGCTAAGTATGGGTATGGAGGCATACTATACATGTGGTGAGACACGATAATCGATAATGACCCCATAAGTGCTAAGTTGATAGCAAGCTGTGCATGCCATGAAGTTGTTAAAATTTCGTAAAGCCCTTTGTGTCCTTCACCAGTGAATGGACCCTTGTGTGCTTCAAGAATTTCCTTCATGCTGTGTCCAATTCCCCAGTTTGTACGGTACTGGTGACCAGCTACAAGGAAAAGAACAGCAATAGCAAGGTGGTGGTGAGCTACATCAGTAAGCCAAAGACCACCAGTTACTGGGTTTAATCCCCCACGGAATGTAAGGAAATCTGAATACTCAGTCCAGTTAAATGTAAAGAATGGTGTAAGCCCCTTTGCAAAACTTGGGTAAAGCTCAGCCATAAGTGCACGGTTAAGCATAAACTCGTGTGGAAGTGGAATCTCTTTTGGATCTACTCCAGCATCAAGAAGTGTGTTTACTGGTAATGCAATGTGAATTTGGTGACCAGCCCATGCAAGACTTCCAAGTCCAAGAAGACCAGCAAGGTGGTGGTTCATCATTGATTCTACATTTTGGAACCATTCAAGTTTTGGTGCTGCTTTGTGGTAGTGCCACCATCCAGCAAAGAACATAAGTCCTGCACAAATAAGTGCACCAATCGCTGTTGAGTAGAGTTGGAGTTCACTAGTAATTCCACTTCCACGCCAAAGCTGGAAGAATCCTGAAGTAATTTGTACTCCTTGGAAACCACCTCCAACGTCACCGTTAAGGATTTCTTGACCAACAATTGGCCATACTACTTGTGCTGATGGTTTAATATGTGTTGGGTCACTTAACCATGCTTCGTAGTTTGAAAAACGAGCTCCGTGGAAATACATTCCACTAAGCCAAATAAAGATTACTCCAAGTTGCCCAAAGTGAGCACTAAAAACTTTACGAGAAATATCTTCAAGATCAGTTGTGTGACTATCGAAGTCGTGTGCATCTGCGTGAAGGTCCCAAACCCACTTAGTAGTAGCTGGTCCTTTTGCGAGTGTACGTGAGAAATGACCAGGCTTTGCCCACTTCTCAAAAGAAGTTGGTACCGGGTCACGATCAACGACGATTTTGACAGTTTTAATCTCGCGTTCTGGTGGACTAATTGTCATTAAATTTTCCTCTATATTTCAGTCTTTTAAGTCTTCAAAAAAAACTTAAAAATTTTCCATAGTACAATGGATTTTTATACCTACTTAATGTGTACATTCATAAGAATGAGAATGTGAAAAACGATGGTGATATTTAAAGTATGGTCTAGTATAAATATACCTTTGTGAGTACAAAATGCATACGGCCTAAACACCACCGAAATTTTTGTTGCAAATTTAATTTAGATAGTGCATTATTAGTACAGAACAATTTCATCATGGGTTTGTAGTTCAATTGGTTAGAGCACCGCCCTGTCACGGCGGAAGTTGCGGGTTCGAGTCCCGTCAATCCCGGAAATAAAAAAAAGAGAGAAATAACGTGAAGGTTTTTTGATTTTTGCCTATAATAGTAATGTCGCCTCTATACCTTGGTGAAATATTTCCTTAGGAGAAACACACATGGCTGCATCATTATTACCATCAATTTTTGTGCCTCTTGTAGGATTAGTTTTCCCAGCTGTTGCAATGGCATCTCTTTTCCTCTACATTGAGAAAGAGCAGGTAAGCTAATCTTTTTACACTGGTCCTGGTTCTTTGACCAACAACATTGAACCTTCAATTATTTCATCAACTTACATATCGTAAATTGATGTCGAAATTGTCTAAAAACAGATTTCTTTTAACTTTCGGGTAAATTTTATGAATCTTGAATTAATCGGTCAACTTGTAAGCGTTGCTCTTATTGTAGGAGCAGGCCCAATCATTATTGGAGCTCTTTTCGCACGTGGCGGAAACCTTTAAAAACATAACAAACATTATGCCTTTATCTGATACACAAGTTTTTACTGCTCTTTTTGTAGCACTCATTACTGGTATTCTTTCCCTCCGTCTTGGAACTCAACTTTATAAGTAACAAGTTGGAGACACTTTTTTAAAGTACTTTAAAACTTTTTGCTTGTTTTAGTTTTCTGAATTAAGACAAGCAAAAGAAAAAAGTTCGTTGTTTTAAATATAAAGTTTTGCTAACCTTTCTTATAGAATAAATCGGAGTGTAGCGCAGCTTGGTAGCGTACGTCCTTTGGGAGGATGTGGTCGCAGGTTCGAATCCTGTCACTCCGAAACTTCAAACAGTCAAGTTGACTGGAATAGACATGCGTCCTTAGTTCAGTTGGTAGAACGCAGGTCTCCAAAACCTGATGTCCTAGGTTCAAGTCCTAGAGGGCGTGTATATAAAAATGGATGGAGAGATGACTGAGAGGCCGAAAGTATTTCATTGCTAATGAAACGTGCGAGTAATCGTACCAAGGGTTCGAATCCCTTTCTCTCCGAGACAAATATAAAATAAATTTATGAATTGCGTCTTGACTCCAGAGTACTTTTTTTTATATTCTATTAGGCAGAGATATAAAAGATTGACCAAACATTTAAAGATTTGGTACATTCAAAAATTCATGAATTATATCAATATACCTTTGTTTTACGAAGCTATTCAAAAGGAGATATTATGACACGAGTAAAACGTGGAACTGTAGCACGAAAACGTCGCAATAAAATTTTAGAACTTAACCGTGGGTACCGTGGATCACATTCAACATTATTCCGTACTGCGAATCAACGTATGTTAAAAGCTCTCACAACAGCTTATACTGACCGCCGTAAGAAAAAACGTACGTACCGTCGTTTATGGATTCGCCGTATTAATGCTGCTGTGCGTCCAACTGGAACTACATACAGTAAATTTATCCATAAAATGAAAACTGAACAAATTTTACTTAACCGTAAAGTACTTTCACAGTTAGTCATCCTTGATCCCCAAAGTTTCTCAACACTTACAAAGTAGAAACAATTATAACATGATGAAGAAAGGCTTGCATGTCCTTCTTCTTCATGTTAACTTATAAACGCCGGAGAGGTGTCAGAGTGGTTTAATGTATTGGTCTTGAAAACCAATGTAGCGCAAGTTACCGTGGGTTCAAATCCCACTCTCTCCGATTTTTTCTTTTAATGCACTAGGAATTTTGATTTGTTGGCTATTATCCGATATAATAGAAATGCTTGTCCATTCTTTTTATTTGTTTTGATTGGAGATACCCATGACTCAAATTTTCCTTCTTGGTCGTTTACCTGAGGCTTATGCACCATTTGATCCACTTGTAGACGTACTCCCAATTATTCCAGTTTTATTCTTACTTCTTGCATTTGTATGGCAAGCTTCAGTAAGTTTCCGTTAATTTAAGAGAGGAATAATATGCTTACATTAAAAATTCTTGTTTATACTGTTGTTAGTTTCTTCGTGTCTCTTTTTATCTTCGGGTTCCTTTCGAATGACCCAGGACGTAACCCTAACTCAAAGGACTTCGAATAAACATTTTATTTATTTAGATTGAACCTATTGGTAAATCTACAACTCTATACTTGTTTGTCGAGGCAAATTTATGAAAAACTTTCAAATTTATCTTTCAACGGCACCAGTACTTGCCGCTGTTTGGTTTACATTACTTGCAGGGATCTTAATTGAATTAAATCGCTTTTTCCCTGATGCACTTGCTTTCCCATTAACATAAGCAATTTTTAGAGTTTAAGGGGAAAATATAAAAATTCCCCTTAAACTTTATGAAAAATACCTTGACAGAGCTTTGATCTCTTCGCTAATCTAATATGTAATAGATTGCCGGGATAGCTCAGTCGGTAGAGCAGAGGACTGAAAATCCTTGTGTCACCAGTTCAAATCTGGTTCCTGGCAAAATAAAAATGCCAATGCACTTTTGAAGTGCATAAACCCCACGAGTAGATTTAGAAATTATGGAAGCGTGTAATTCATAAACATAATAATTATGGCACCTCAAACTGAAACTAAGACTGGAACAGGATTCCAGGCTGGAGTAAAAGACTACCGTTTAACTTACTACACACCTGACTACCAGGTAAAGGATACTGATATTCTTGCAGCATTCCGTATGACTCCTCAGCCAGGTGTTCCTGCTGAAGAGTGTGGAGCAGCTGTAGCAGCTGAGTCTTCAACTGGTACTTGGACAACTGTATGGACAGATGGTCTTACTCAACTTGACCGTTACAAGGGACGTTGTTACGACCTCGAGCCTGTAGCTGGAGAAGACAACCAGTACATCGCATACGTTGCTTACCCACTCGACCTTTTCGAGGAAGGATCAGTAACTAACCTTTTCACATCAATTGTAGGAAACGTATTCGGATTTAAGGCACTTCGTGCTCTCCGTTTAGAAGACCTTCGTATTCCAGTAGCATACTGTAAGACTTTCCAGGGTGCTCCTCACGGAATTCAGGTTGAGCGTGATAAGCTTAACAAGTACGGACGTGGACTCCTTGGATGTACTATTAAGCCTAAGCTCGGACTTTCTGCGAAGAACTACGGACGTGCAGTATACGAGTGTCTCCGTGGTGGACTTGACTTCACTAAGGATGACGAGAACGTAAACTCACAGCCATTCATGCGTTGGCGTGACCGTTTCCTTTTCGTAGCTGAGGCTATTTACAAGTCACAAGCTGAAACTGGTGAGGTTAAGGGACACTACCTTAACGCAACAGCTGGAAACGTAGAGGAAATGCTTAAGCGTGCTCAGTGTGCTAAGGAACTCGGAATGCCTATTATTATGCACGACTACCTTACTGCTGGATTCACATCAAACACTACGCTTGCTTCTTACTGTCGTGACCACGGACTTCTTCTTCACATTCACCGTGCGATGCACGCAGTAATTGACCGTCAGCGTAACCACGGAATCCACTTCCGTGTACTTGCTAAGGCTCTCCGTCTTTCAGGTGGTGACCACCTTCACTCAGGTACTGTAGTAGGTAAGCTTGAGGGTGAGCGTAACGTAACTCTTGGTTTCGTAGACCTTATGCGTGACGCAGTTGTAGAGAAGGACCGTGACCGTGGAATTTACTTCACACAGGACTGGGGATCTCTCCCTGGTGTAATGCCAGTAGCTTCTGGTGGTATTCACGTATGGCACATGCCAGCTCTCGTAGAGATCTTTGGTGATGACGCTTGTCTCCAGTTCGGTGGAGGAACTCTTGGTCACCCATGGGGTAACGCTCCAGGTGCATCAGCTAACCGTGTAGCACTTGAGGCTTGTACTCAGGCTCGTAACGAAGGACGTGACCTTGCTCGTGAGGGTGGTGACGTAATCCGTGCAGCTTGTAAGTGGTCTCCTGAGCTTGCAGCAGCTTGTGAAGTATGGAAAGAGATTAAGTTCGAGTTCGATACTGTTGACACATTATAATGCTTCTTTTCCGAGCGTTAGTTTAGTTAAAAATATTGAATAAATATTCTTGCGCTTTCTAGTGCTTGGAAAACATGTCTGTTAGACTCTATACCCTCAAGGAAAAATCCAAAAAATTTTGGACCCTACTTGAGGGTAAACTTAAAACAAATTTTTTATTTATGGTTGAAACTCTTCTTTCAGGAATTGTTCTTGGCCTTATGCCGGTAACCCTCGCTGGGTTATTCACAACAGCGTACCTTCAGTACCGTCGTGGAGATCAATTAAATCTTTAATTATTCCTTGAACGTTTCAAGCCAACGATTTCTTATGTTTGCTTCTAACTCAGTTCTAAGGCCCGTACATTGGGACAAAGATGAATTTGTCCCAATAGAATATAAAAAAAATAAATAATACTTCAATAGAAAGAAAACCTGTTTCTCCTTCTTTAATCTGGGTTGGAATGGGTTTTTTCTTTTTTTCTGTGTTTTGTGCCTGTGGTATGGTATATTAATGTGTAACAGATCTGTTTAGATTTTGTAACTCTTTAAAATTTTTATTTCTTCTTTATTATGACTGCAACTTTAGAGCGCCGCGCAAACGCGACAGTATGGGGACGTTTTTGTTCTTGGATTACTTCAACTGAAAACCGTTTATACATCGGATGGTTTGGAGTATTAATGATCCCTACTCTTTTAACAGCAACTTCTGTATTCATCGTAGCTTTCATCGCTGCACCTCCAGTGGATATCGATGGTATCCGTGAGCCAGTATCTGGATCACTTATGTACGGAAACAACATCATCTCTGGTGCTGTAATCCCTACATCTAACGCTATCGGACTTCACTTCTACCCAATTTGGGAAGCAGCTTCACTTGATGAGTGGCTTTACAACGGTGGACCTTACCAGCTTATCGTATGTCACTTCTTCATCGGAATTTGTTCATACATGGGTCGTGAGTGGGAGCTTTCATTCCGTTTAGGAATGCGTCCTTGGATCGCAGTAGCTTACTCAGCTCCTGTAGCTGCAGCAACTGCAGTATTCCTTATCTACCCAATCGGACAGGGTTCTTTCTCTGACGGAATGCCTCTCGGAATTTCTGGAACTTTCAACTTCATGATCGTATTCCAGGCTGAGCACAACATTCTTATGCACCCATTCCACATGCTTGGTGTTGCTGGTGTATTCGGTGGTTCACTTTTCTCTGCAATGCACGGATCACTCGTAACTTCATCTCTCATCCGTGAGACAACTGAGAACGAGTCTGCAAACGCAGGATACAAGTTCGGACAAGAAGAAGAGACTTACAACATCGTAGCTGCACACGGTTACTTCGGACGTCTTATCTTCCAATACGCTTCATTCAACAACTCACGTTCACTTCACTTCTTCCTTGCAATCTGGCCAGTAATGGGAATCTGGTTCACAGCTCTTGGTATTTCTACTATGGCTTTCAACCTTAACGGATTCAACTTCAACCAGTCTGTAGTAGACTCAAACGGACGTGTAATTAACACATGGGCTGATATCGTAAACCGTGCTAACCTCGGTATGGAAGTAATGCACGAGCGTAACGCTCACAACTTCCCACTTGACCTTGCTCAGGTAGAAGCTCCTTCTATCAACGCATAGTCAAAACTTTTCTGTTAGACTCCTAACAGATAGGTAGTATACCCCCGAAAGGGGGTATACCAGAACATAAACAAAGACATAAAGAAAAATACATAGACCTAGCCTTATGTAGGGTAAAAATGTGCCCTTCCGGGCACCATAGAATAAAAAAAGTTTACTAATACAAGCAAATAAGAGAAAAACCCTGTTTTCCTGTTGTAATTTGCTTTTTTCTTCATAAGACATACACACTGTTATTTTATAGAACTAAAAGTTTTAATTTACTGTCTATGAAGGGTATTCTACGGCCGCATCCTCCTTAATATTTTTATCCATCATTCTTTTTTTATATTTTGCAGTTCCTAGAAACTAAAAAAGGGGGTAGGAAATATACAGTCAGTATATTTCCTACCCCCTTTTTTTATTAGGAATAAATAAATCTTGGCATCGATATGTTTTTACTATCAGTGGCCCGATAGCTATCTTAATCTCAAAAACCTTTCACCACGCAGTTCGGAATGGGATGCTGTGTCTCGATTTCGACGAAGACACCAAGAAAATAAATAAATAAATAAAATCAAATCCTTCGGTCTATTAGTACGTATCAGCTTCAAAATCCATTTCTGGACGTCTACATTACGCCTATCAAATGGTTAGTCTTACCATGACCTTCTCTGTCTTTTATGAAAAAGTTTTCATTGACAAAAGAGCACTCATCTTAAGGTGAGCTTCCTACTTATATGCTTTCAGCAGTTATCTTCTCCAAACATAGCTACCCAGCGTTTACCACTGGCGTGATAACTGGTACACTAGCGGTTTGTCCCCACCTGGTCCTCTCGTACAAAGGGGAGATCCTCTCAATGCTCTAAACGCCTACACGGGATATGGACCAAACTGTCTCACGACGTTCTGAACCCAGCTCATGTACCGCTTTCTATGGGCGAACAGCCCAACCCTTGGAACGTACTTCCGCTCCAGGATGCGATAAGCCGACATCGAGGTGCCAAACCTCCCCGTCGATGTGAACTCTTGGGGGAGATTAGCCTGTTATCCCTAGAGTAACTTTTATCCGTTGAGCGACGGCCTTTCCACTCAGCACCGTCGGATCACTAAAACCGACTTTCGTCTCTGCTTGACATGTCAGTCTCGCAGTCAAGCTCGCTTATGCTTTTACACTCTATGGCTGATTTCCGTCCAGCCTGAGCGAACCTTTGTACACCTCCATTACCTTTTGGGAGGTGACTGCCCCAGTCAAACTGCCCGCCTGAAACTGTCTTTCTACCGGTTGACGGTTAGAAATGAGCGCTCTAGCTTACCAAGAGTGGTATCTCACTGATGACTCCCTCCTTCCCGGAAGAAGAAGTTCAACGTCTCCCACCTAAGCTGCGCAAGATAAGCTTGAGAGCAATTCCAGGTTACAGTAAAGCTTCATAGGGTCTTTCTGTCCGCGTGCAGGTAATCCGCATCTTCACAGATATTTTTATTTCACCGAGCCTCTCTCTGAGACAGTATCCAGATCGTTACACCTTTCGTGCGGGTCGGAACTTACCCGACAAGGAATTTCGCTACCTTAGGACAGTTATAGTTACTGCCGCCGTTCACCAGGGCTTCAGTCGTCAGCTTTGTCGAAACGAACCAACTTCTTTAACCTTCTGGCACTGGGCAGGTGTCAGCCCCCATACATCGTCTTGCGACTTTGCGGAGACCTGTGTTTTTGGTAAACAGTCGCCTGGATCTCTTTACTGTGGCTTTTTATACCGAAGTATAATGAAGCACTCTTTCTTCCGAAGGTACAGAGCCAATTTGCCGAGTTCCTTAGAGAGAGTTATCTCGCTCCCCTTAGTTTATTCAACCCACGTACCTGTGTCGGTTTACGGTACAGGCGTTCATTTATCAAAGTCGAATGAGCTTTTCTTGGAAAAAATGCAGAGAGAAGGCTGCCTTGGACCCAAACTGCCAAGTTTGGAGAACATCTTTCTCTTCATTTGTTCGTCCCTCAGGACTAATAAAGAACGGTGAAGGAATGTAAGCCTTCTTTCCATCGATTACGCCTTTCGGCCTCACCTTAGGTCCTGACTGACCCTCTGAGGACGAGCCTTGCAGAGGAACCCTTACGTTTTCGGGGCACTAGATTCTCACTAGTGTTTTCGTTACTCAATCTGACATTCTCACTTCCGCTCTGTCCACCGCGGCTTACGCGCTTGGCTTCTCCCTGAGCGGAACGCTCCTCTACCACATATTATGTAGATAATATATCCATAGCTTCGGCAAAAAACTTAGTTCCGGAAATTTTCGGCGCAAAAACGCTTGATCAGTGAGCTATTACGCACTCCTTAGAGGGTGGCTGCTTCTAGGCAAACCTCCTGATTGTCACAGCATTTTCACCTCCTTTACCACTTAGCTTTTATTTAGGAGCCTTAACTGATGGTCTGGGCTGTTTCCCTTTTGACTATGAAGCTTGTCCCCCATAGTCTCACTGGCTATTTGAAGGCATCTCAGGTATTCCGAGTTTGCAACAGATTGGTACCGCTTTCGCAGCCCGCACCGAAACAGAGCTTTACCCCCTGAGAGTTCATAAATAACCGCTGCGCCTCAACGCATTTCGAGGAGAACCAGCTAGCTCCAAGTTCGATTGGCATTTCACCCCTAACCACAACTCATCCGTCGATTTTTCAACATCGGTCGGTTCGAACCTCCACTTCGTATCACCAAAGCTTCATTCTGGTCATGGTTAGATCACCTGGGTTCGGGTCTACGATAAGGGACGAGAGCCCTATTCAGACATGCTTTCGCTTTGGCTTCGATGAAAAATCTTAACCATGCCACTTACCGTAAGTCGCCAGATCATTCTTCAACAGGCATGCAGTCAGATGTGTTCATCCTCCTACCAATTGTAAGTATACGGTTTCATGTTCTATTTCACTCCCCGAAAAGGGGTTCTTTTCATCTTTCCCTCGCGGTACTTTTCGCTATCGGTGACCTAGGAGTATTTAGTCTTACCAGGTGGTCCTGGCGAATTCATACGGGATTTCACGTGCCCCATACTACTTGGGAGCCAAACGGCATTGAGACATAATTCAACGACTGGGCTTTCACCATCTATGGCGCAGGATTCAGCTGCTTCGTCTCTCATGTATTTCTTTACCTTAGGTGTTTGGTCCTATAACCAGAAAAAATAAATTTTTCTTTTAGACTGGTCCCATTCCGCTCGCCGCTACTTTGGGAATCGCTTTTGCTTTCTTTTCCTCCAGCTACTAAGATGTTTCAGTTCACTGGGTTGTCTTTCTCTTCTCTATGAATTCAAGAAGGAATGTTTAAGGTTGCCCTATTCGGGAATCTTCGGATCAAAGCATACGTCCTGCTCCCCGAAGCATATCGTCGGTTATCACGCCCTTCATCGGCTCTAGGTCCCTAGATCTCCACCATATACTCTTTGTTGATTGATTTTGTTTTTTGAAAAAAGATTCCACAATTCAATTTGGCTGGAGGTAAGCGGACTCGAACCGCTGACGTCTGCCTTGCAAAGGCAGCGCTCTACCAACTGAGCTATACCCCCGTGCCATGGGCTATTCTGGACTTGAACCAGAGACCTCACCCTTATCAGGGGTGCGCTCTAACCACCTGAGCTAATAGCCCGTAGCCAGCGGCAATTACGCGCCGCTTCCGGCTTGGTCTTTTTGAAACTTTTTGTTTCAAGATCTCATTAAAAGGAGGTATTCCAGCCACACCTTCCAGTACGGCTACCTTGTTACGACTTCACCCTAGTCACCAACCCTGCCTTCGGCATCCTCGTCCTTACGGTTCGAGTAACGACTTAGGGAAGAGTCGACTTCCATGGTGTGACGGGCAGTGTGTACAAGACCCGGGAACGTATTCACCGCTGTATGCTGACCAGCGATTACTAGCGATTCCACCTTCATGCACTCGAGTTGCAGAGTACAATCCGAACTGAGATAGGGTTTTTGAGATTGGCTAGCCTTCGCAGGTTTGCGACTCATTGTCCCTACCATTGTAGTACGTGTGTAGCCCAAGATATAAGGGGCATGCTGACTTGACATCATCCACACCTTCCTCCGCTGTAGAGCGGCAGTCTCTTTTAAGCACTGAAAACAGCAACAAAAGACATGGGTTGCGCTCGTTACAAGACTTAACTTGACATTTCACAACACGAGCTGACGACAGCCATGCACCACCTGTCATTTCATCCCGAAGGAGGCTCTTCTTTCAAAGAGTTTTGAAATGATTTCAAACCTTGGTAAGGTTTTTCGCGTTGCATCGAATTAAACCACATACTCCACCGCTTGTGCGGGTCCCCGTCAATTCCTTTGAGTTTCACATTTGCATGCGTAATCCCCAGGCGGGAAACTTCACGCGTTAGCTTGACCACCGCTCCGAATACCGGCTCGGCAGTGAGTTTCCATCGTTTACGGCTAAAATTACTAGGGTATCTAATCCTAATCACTCCTTTAGCTTTCGTCTCTTAGCGTCAGGAAAAGCCCAGTACAGTGCCTTCGCCATATTGGTGTTCCTTCCGATATCTACGCATTTCACCGCTCCACCGGAAATTCCCTATACCTCTACTTCCCTCAAGCTTAGAAGTTTCTTTTGCGGACCCTCAGTTGAGCTGAAGAATTTCACAAGAGACTTTCTAAACCGCCTACAGACGCTTTACGCCCAATCAATCCGAATAACACTTGCATCCTCTGTCTTACCGCGGCTGCTGGCACAGAGTTAGCCGATGCTTATTCCTCGAATACCGTCATTGATTCTTCTTCGAGAAAAGAAGTTTACAACCC
>Ga0255768_10001133_pt1 | contig 27842 bp, 28 predicted proteins | sample 071ome_33_FD_179983 | JGI IMG/M metagenome (GOLD analysis project Ga0255768, IMG submission 179983) | Coastal salt marsh microbial communities from the Groves Creek Marsh, Skidaway Island, Georgia - 071412AT metaG (version 2) | ecosystem: Environmental > Aquatic > Marine > Intertidal zone >...
CAAATTCTTCAACAAGCAGCCACTGCCATGCTCGCGCAAGCGAACTCAGGACAGCAAGGCTTGCTACAGTTGATTACCTAATAACGATAAAAATACGAAGCTATCTCAACAACTTTAGAGACTGTAGACTTACAGTCTCTTTTTTTATGAAAACACCTTATTTTATGGTATGTTTGTTGCTATGTTAGAGCGTGAGTCTGACATCAAATAAGGCTCAAATCAAAGTATGGAGCCCAGGCAATTGGCTGAAGCAGATAAAACCGAAGATGAATTGATGCAGGATGCTTTGGCGGGAGACAAGGCTGATCCATCCGAACAAAGTAATTCCGAAACTGAAATCAGCCAGCAGGACATTTCTGATTTTGCCTTTAAACTTGTTAATTCAGTAAAGTCGATGAACATGGGTGAAATCTCTTACCATGAATTGGCAATGTCATTCACGATTGCCGATGAATTAAAGTGTCTGTTTTTATTCATAAAATCGTTACCCTTCGATCCGATTGCTCCGATCTATCCAGAAACGCCTTTTTTGTTCTTCAAAGGTGTGCCTCTGCCGCGTGCATTCGATATATCTGAAGAAACAGCGCGAGACATTCAAAGTTTTATGCGATCTCAAAATAGCAATTATTATGAAGATCTTCACCTGCATGATCTAAGCTCATATCACTTAGATGCGTATGAAACTGCTATTCGTATTTACAATGATACGCTTGAAAAAACGCGCCGCTCATATCACGAAAATGTAAAAATTGCGAAATCTCAAGTGTTTGAGGTGTCAGCAGTGATGGCTTGTTTACTTGTCATTGTCGTAGTGATGCTTGGCATAAGCTAACGATCCTGCACAAGTAATGCAGGAAGTTGCTGGTATGCAAAAAAGCGAGAATAAGAGTGCCCTGTCATGAAATTGACAGACCAATACATTTTTGAATTAAAATTATTCTTTGTACCGCTCCAATAAGCTTCGCGTTCAATTTGAGGAAAATATTTTTCTCGAATTTTTGGAGGCTCACATTGCTCACAAACCAATGTTTCCAGCTCATCACGTGTTGGCAAACGCCAGTTACCACCAAGTTGCTGCTCTGCTTGTTTAATTGCTATGAGCAATTCTTCTTGATTGAGCCTGACTGTTTCTCCGATGCACGCATCTGTATCATAATCCCACACTTTCCCTAGCGTGCAGCGATACCAAATTACATTATTTCTAACATCGCGCACGAAATTACCTTCCTCAAAAAACTGAGCCGTACTCATAGAGGGGCTAAATAACGAGATAACAGCAAGGGCGACCAGTAATTTGAGCATTTTGATAATTCCCCTTTCTGCGCTAGAATGCACGATACGTGCCAAGAAATATTACATCTGACACTTAGATGGTACGGATTTTGTATGTAAGTCGTAACTTTTTTGGAGAAGACGAATGGATCTAGCGTCATTAATTGGTTTCATCGGTGCTGTTGGAGCGATCATTGCGACAATGATTATGGGCGGTGGTGTTGCTCCATTTATCGATACACAGTCAATTTTCATCGTGTTTGGTGGAACGTTTTTTTGTGTCATGTATCAAAATCCACTTCCGGTTTTCTTAGGAAGTTTCGGCGCAATGTCAAAAGCGTTTATGCCACCTGTTAAGAAAATGGATGAAACTGTAGAGCGTATGGTCGAACTTGCTGGCATGGCGCGTAAAGACGGTATGATGGCACTTGAAGGACAGCCTGTTCCAGACAAATTCTTCGAAAAAGGCATGCAGATGCTAGTTGATGGCGCTGATGAGCAAAAGCTTGTCAAGCAAATGCAATCAGAAATAGGTTCTATGAAAGCTCGCCATGAAGCCAACCATAGCGTGGTTCAAGCATGGGTTGATATTGCGCCCGCAATGGGAATGATTGGCACCCTGATCGGTCTTGTGCTGATGTTGGGAAATATGGGCGATCCAAAGTCTATTGGTCCTGCTATGGCGATTGCTTTGTTGACTACTCTGTACGGAGCCTTTGTCGCAAACGTAATCTTTAACCCTATTAAGGGAAAACTGGAATACTACACTGCATACGAAATAACCTATCGAGAAATTGTACTTGAAGGTCTTCGCGGTATCGCCCGCAGTGAATCTCCGAGAAATATCCAAGATAATATGGCGGCGGCGTTGCCTCCGAAGTTGCAAGCAAAATTTGAAGTCGCTGCCTAGTGCCGGCTAAGTTCACCGGATTTTGAAGGATTTAGCTTAGATGGCTGAAGAAGTATTAGAAGAAGAGAAAGAAGAAGAGGAATGTCCCAAATGTCCTCCTGCTGGTGCGCCTGCTTGGATGGCAACATTCGCGGATATGGCTACTCTACTGATGGCCTTCTTTGTTTTGATCCTATCATTTGCTGAATTCAACGTTCCCAAATTTAAACAAATTTCCGGTTCTCTCAAAGAAGCATTTGGTGTTCAAAAAGTTGTACCTGTTGTTGAACAGCCCAAGGGTACAACGGTCATTGCACTAGAATTTAGCCCCAATCCAAGTCCTTCTGTTTCAACAACACTAAGACAAGACACAACTGAATTACAGCAGCCCAATCTTGTAATCCCACAGAAAGATGATGTTGCCCCTGAAGGTAATGATGATGAGAAAGACAATGACTCAGATTTTGAGGGTGCAGGCGGCGAAGGAGCGGAACAACTCGATGCCACTGAACTTGCAACACAACTCAAAAAAGCGATCGACACTGGCGAAGTGACTGTCGAGACCCTGGGTGAGAATGTTGTTATTAACTTTCCTGAACAACAGACGTCAGATGAGCAAATTCAATCGATGATCGCAGAAGCGCTAGAAGCTTTGAACGAGGCGCGAGAAAAAGCAGGTGCATCAGATAGCGAAGTATTGTTTGGCGGTATTGAGCAGCAACTTGAAAAGCTCGCTTCAACAATGGAAAGTGACAATCCTGATAATGGTGACGGGCAGGGTGGTTCTTCAGCTGAGCAGCTTGAAAAAGTTCAAAACGCATCGAGGACGACTGAAGAGCTGACCGTCGCATTGAGGGAGCAAATTGATCAAGGTCTGGTTGCCGTTGAACAGCGTGAAGACTCTGTATTCATAACCGTGGGCTCTGGCGGCGCTTTCCCTTCTGGGACAGCTGACTTGACTGAAGAAGCTCAGAGAATTTTGGATCGTATTGCGCTCGCATCAATGAGTCCTGAAAGTGAAATTACTGTTACAGGTCATACAGACGATGTACCAATTTCCAATGCACAGTTCAGAGATAATTGGGATTTGGCAGCCGGACGCGCGGCGAGTGTTGTGCAAGCGATTCAACAAACGGGTTTGATCGATGGCGATCGATTGTCGGCCGTGAGTAAGGGTGAAACAGCCCCGATCGGTGATAATACGACCGCTGCAGGTCGCGAGGAAAATCGACGTATTGAAATAGAAATTACCTACTGACGGTAAAGATTTTACGAAAATAACCGTTAGTATTTCTATGGAGTTACAGTGTAATGGTTGAAGTTACGAAGCCAGATTATTTGAGTTTGGTTAACAAGGGCGGTTCAGGCTTCAATGTCTCTGAACTTGTTACTTCAATGGTCGCTTCTGAAATTGAACCAAAGCGTATTCTCCAGAATTCTAAACTTGAGAAAACTGAAAATGCAATTTCAGGTATTGGCTATTTAAACTCTCAAGCCGCAACGACCCAAGGTAATTTTTCAACAATATCTGGTGATACATTTTTTGAAATAAGTTCAAGTAATTCTTCGGCCATTGATGTTGTAGCAACGGATGAGGCCAAACTAGACTCTGCTAATCGGATAATATCTGATGTGCAAATTGCAAAGAAAATGGTTTTTGAATTTGGTGGATTTGGCGATCCTACAGAACAATTTGATGCAAGTTTAAGCATCAACTTTGGCTCATGGTCAAAATTCACCCCTGATGATACCACTGCGTCAAATCAACTTGTCTCTGGACGGAGTTATGTCATCACTAGTGACATTAACATCTCTGCAGATATACAAACATTACGCCAACAAACGGATTTAACTGACAATGGTGATTATGTGACGCCATTGTCAGCGGGTACGATCTTAACTGTGAATGATGGTTTCACTGGTAACATTACCAATAATTTCTTGGAGCCAATTGAAGCATATACCTTTGAAGATTCTGGCTCCGCAGGAAAGACTTTAACATTTACTGACAAAACAATTAACCAAATTGCGTCCTTATTTAATGACATTGATGGAATTTCTGCGCAAGTCATTGACGCAACCGGTGAAGGCTCAAATTATTCCCTGGTTCTTTCTAGCGAAGAGACCGGGTTTGATAATGGTTTCAGAATAGTGGGTGAAGATCGATGGACAACGTCTACTACGCCAGAATACCATCCAAATAGTAATAACTTCAGTCAACTTGGAAATGATGCGAGTTTCAAACTTGATGGTATCCAGGTGACCCGAAGCGGTAACAGTATCTCTGATATTATTGAAGGTGCTGAGATAAATTTAAAGGCAAGCACTACTGGGGATGCTGCGATAAGCATCTCTCGCTCAGAAACAGCCATTCGCCAATCAATTAATGATACAATATTTTCTTTGAACGAATTTAAAGATGAAATTGATAGGTTAACGTTCATCGACATAGAAGGTGATGAAAACGGTCCACTAGCCCTTGAAACCGCTGCGACTATGTTGAAAACAAATTTCAAAAAGCTCGCAATCGAACCACTTGTTGGGTACGGAAGCGATGCGATTTATCTATCTCAACTGGGTATTAAGACCAATAGTAATGGCGAATATTATCTGGATGAAACAATTTTCGAGAAAACGCTTTCAAACAATCCTGACTATTTTTTGGCGTTGAAAGATGCAAATTTATCCAGCAATAGTGCATCCGCGACTGTTACTAAGTCGCAGTTCACCTCAATTCCTGCAGGAAATTATACGATATCTAAAGATACGTCTAATAACTGGTTTCTGGGGGATACTGCTCTTACACAAGTAGATCTTGCTGATGGAGGCAGTCAATTTACATCCGTCACCTATCCAGGTCTTGTCATAAAAACAGCTGATCGCGTGCCAGCGGAATTTGATGTCTATGTAGGGAAAAGCTTTGCTCAAAAAATGATAGACCTTATGACTGACACACTCGATCTGAATTCGTCACTCAGAAGCGCAGAAGATTCATACAAAAGCTTGACGGAGGACATTGAAGCTAGGCTCGAAAAATTAGATGAGAGAGAAAAACTAATTTCTTCGCGTTATACAGAGCAATTCGGGGCCATGGAGCAGGCAATGACGCAATTCAATAGCACCAAAAGTATGCTTGAGAACTTCATTGAGTCTTGGAAAAAACAGAAGTGATTTCAAAGGCCATATTTTTTGACTTTTTCAATCAAAGTTGTACGTAACAATTTCAAATCCTTAGCAGCTTCGCTTGTGTTACCACCATTGCGATCCATTGCAGCTTCAATAAGTACGATTTCAATATCTCTCAATAATCTGCGCATATCTATTGAATTTTGCGTGTCAAAAAGTTTCGAGAAATCAGCTGGCGTTGGGATATAATCGGCATCCTGTTGTCCTTCTGTGGACTGCGCAAATGATAGATTATCGAATTCTTCCCAAATTGCGGACTGTTCTTCAGTTCTGCTTATAATTCCAGAATTCACTCGCAACAAATAATCGTTAACGTCTTGTGCTGATACAATTTTAGATGGGAAAAACATGATTGAGCGCTCAACAATGTTTCTCATTTCTCGAATATTTCCTGGCCAGTGGTAATTTTTCAGAGCTGCAATCGCGTCATCATCAAATTTTGGTGTTCGACTGGCATCACCTTTTGTTTTCAACCGAATGAAATGGTTTAACAGTTCTGGTATATCTTCTTGACGTTTGTTCAGATCAGGGACGTCAATTGGAAATACGTTTAATCGAAAAAGAAGGTCTTCACGGAATACTTTTTCTGAAACCATAGAATTCAGATCTTTGTGCGTTGCACAGACAATTCTGACGTCTAGTTTTATCTCTTTACTGCTTCCAACTCTAGAAATAGTAGAGTTTTCCAATACGCGGAGCAGTTTTGTTTGAAGAGATGGTGGCATGTCGCCGATTTCATCTAGGAAAAGTGTGCCCTTATGGGCTTGTTCGAATTTTCCAGGCGTCGTCTTTAATGCTCCAGTAAATGCGCCTTTTTCAAAACCAAAGATCTCAGCTTCCATTAGCTCACTTGGAATGGCTGCACAGTTTAGTGCAACAAATGCACCTTTGCGACGACTTTCTTCGTGTAAAGCCTCCGCAACAAGTTCCTTACCAGATCCTGTTGGACCATTAACGATTACGGGAGAGTCTGATGACGCAATGAGCGATATCATTTTTTTTAAATCTACCGCTGGCTTTGAGCGACCAATTATCTTAGCGTCTAACGACGTCATTTAACTACTGCCTTTTCTCAGCCCTTAAAATCAAGATTAACCTACCGTTTATTTGAATTCTAGGTAAAATGAGTTGTAAGGATTTTAAAGTGGTTACGATTTCAAATGCTGACATCAATAAGAAATAGATTGATATCCATCAAAAGAATTTTCGGATATCAGAAACCAAAAAATCTTGACTATTTAGACGATCAAGATTTATCGCGCTTCAGTGAGCAAGATATAATCTTGGAAACGGAGCACGATATACAAACCTATTTACCTGATGTTCTAGGTCAAGCTTTGGCACGGACTTGGGTTGATAAACGTTTTCTCGATGCTTTCTTTGAATATCCAAACGAGATATTAGAACGTGGTGGAGTATATTTACCGGATAGAATTCAGCTTGAGTTCATTAAAGAAGAAAAAAGCAGACCCAAAGTGACGGTATTTGAAAAAACAAAAAATGGGCGAAAGAAACTATTAGAGTTGAAACTAATCATGGTGGCGGAGAGCTGATGCAGAAATTTTTGTTATCCCTTTTTTTGGCAGTTGTAATCGCCCCTGTGGTGAACTCAGAAAACCATCTCACTGAACTAAATGTAGATGAAAGCTTTAGGGCTGCGGTTAAACTGGTGGAAACGAAGCAATATATTGACGCTATAAGCATTTTTACTGTTTTGGCTGAGCAGGAGATCCCTGAAGCTCAGTTTAATATTTCGCTTTTATTATTTAATGGTCTCGGAGCACCGAAAAACTACAAAGACTCATTATCTTGGGCATGGAAAGCGCACCTAAATGAACATGAGGCCGCTTTAGGACAGGTTAATGCAATCTTGGATTTAGTTACTCCTGAACTACAGAATACCGTTGCGGAACAGCTCATAGAAGAATTTACAGAGCTTGCCAGAGCTGGAGATCAGATGGCTACGGTAAAACTTGGTATGACATATACAGATCTATTGGTGGAACCGAATAATTTAGATGCTTATACGTGGCTCAGTATAGGGCAAGCTTATGGAATTGAGAAAGCAAGCAGTTTGTTAACGGACGTAACAGATTTACTAACGATAGAAGAAATTTTGGTTCAGCAAGATGCAGCTGCAAAAATTTTTTCTGAACTCCGTTAAGTTTTAAGATTTTGGCGATAGATCATCGAGGAAGCTTAGCAAATTTATCTTATGTTTTGTTGAGCTTTCTAAGTCTTCAAGTGCAGCACTTACATCTTGAAGCAGGATTTTTACATGGTCCTCGGATAAATCAGCATTCGTGGATTTTAGGCTTTGGAGGAGTAATTTAAGTCGCTCTAATTCTTTTAAGTCAGAAATCTGTTCAGACACAACTATATCGTCTAGTTCCGATATAATCGAAGCTAGGCTGTCAAATAGTTTGTTTGAAAGCATGTAACTAGTTATCCTTAACCGTTTTTGATGCTTTCAAACATTTTACTGCTAATGGCGTTCAAATCAATTGGGTAACGACCTTCCGATACCTTTTGACGAATTTCGTTCACTAGCTGAATGTTGACGGGCGGTTCTTTAGACATTGATTTCACTTTGTCTGAAATAGACAAAGATACATCAACTGATGCTTCAGCAGATGTCGCCTTTTGCGTCGCAGGGGGAGTGTTAGTATCCACTGCGGCAGCACGCGACTTTTTCTGGTCTTGAACAGCGTTAGACCCAACATTTAGGTTTTGTCTGACTGATTCAACCATTTTAATTCTCCTTTCGAGATCTTGTACGACCCGAGTGAATTACATGTTAGTTATCGGCGAAACTTTTTTTTCACCTGTCACAACCACATTTAAAATCTTTCCAGACCTGCTGTTCTCGACCTTCACCATATCACCAATCTGACCATCCTCAAGCGCAATTGCACTCGCATTGACTGTGATTTTGGAGTTATTGCTGGAAATCAAAACAGCTTGCCCCTTTTCGACAGAGAAAGATAACTCTAAATGTCTGGCTTTGAGAATAGCTCCACGCGCCAAATTGAACTTGGCTTTTCTCCCGACGATTTCAGTAAAATCGCGAAAGCTTCCATGCAAGTCCTTTGATTGACCTTGAGCATAAGCAAGATGTTTTTGTTCAATGACCTGGCCTTGAGTAATATTTTGGGAAACTATCACTACTGCAGTGTTATCCGATAAACTGCTAGTATTTAGCTCAACAACATTATTGGAACTTACTGTGCTCCTCAAGGTCGCTGACCAGTTATGAGACCCACATGCTACTTCAACCGTCGACCAATCATCACCGTTTCTGGGAGAAAATTCCAACGCTTCGCTACAGGGGAAAAAAGTTCGCCTATCAGAAACAAGTATTTCAAGAGGCGTTCCAGAACTCGTGATTATATCTTTTGCTTGTTCTTTTAGTTCGTACCCATCAATCCGTTTTTCAGCGAGTGCAACTGATGACGAAAAGCTGTTCAACATGAGCGTCAGCATTGCAACTACATAGCAATATTTTATCATATACTAAGCCCCACTCAATATTTTCACATTATCCACATTTATTGATTGGATATCGTCGACTGATGAAATTAATTCTAAGATTGCGTCATGCTTATTCAATGTCGAGATTTCTAGAAATATCTCTCGTCCATTTTCTTCGCGAGCGATAATAAGGTCTTTAAGATTAATCCCTTCAGCACTCCCAAAATTAAGAACAAATTTCCCAGAGGATAGAGCAACGTTTGGTTTTAGTGAGATACACTTCAAGACACGCGCATGATCTTCAATCATCCGAGAAATACTTTTATAAATTTCATCTTCAGTTTTTTTCCAATTTTTACGACTTTTAACTATCGATAGGTTACTGATAGTTTTGTAATCAATGAGGAAATCCTCATTTCGCGTTTCGGAATGCACAATCGTACCATTTCGCAGCGTCTCAATATTGAGAGTTGCACCGATTTTTGAAACCTTTCCCAAAAAATTAGGATCCACTATTTGCCGGGTATTCAATGTAATATTTAATTCATAAATCTTCTGTGCTTTTGAAGATTTCTTTAGCGTGTACAGAGCGTTTGTAGGCTTTTGACGCTGCTTTGAATTTTGCAACTCCACATTCGGTTTGAAACTCAATCCTGAAAGCTGTTTAGACATGCTTGTTGCATTTAGTCGCGCCCAGGGGATCAAATTGGAATTACTGGATTGATAAACAAAATTAGTTGGAATGTTGTTAATAGGTAATCGCACGCAGCGAGCAGTTGACTGGCGAGTTTCTGTATTGCTGTAAAGAAAATTCACTTCTAATTTATAGTCACGTGCGTCTTGTTTCACGTTCATCACTTTATACTCATGTATCAGAACGTTAGCTTTACTTTGAATTTGATCAATAAGTAGTTTTCCATCCTCAACTAGAGTAAAGCCTGTGACTGTATTTGCTGAGTCAGCTAGCAATTTTCGCAAAGCATCTTCTAGAGCTCTTGAGTGGTAGGTTGACGTACTTAATTTTGCCGTTATTGGGGTGCTTCCTAGAATTGTTTTATTGTTCAATTCAAAATTTTCAGCTGCAGCAGCACTCACAACCATAAAAAAAAGTGAAAAAACACTGACAATATTTATAAGAAATCGCATTTTAAGACCGCCGTTAAATAAGTCCTCTGCGATAGGCTTTCACCAATCTATTTATATGTGTCTCACTGACCTCAAGTTGGATTTGATAGGTGTCATTGCTCGTAGGCTCAATTTTAACGGTCCTCGCTCCGATGATAATCCCGTTCAGCGCAGACGCCAGTTTATCAGAGGTTAGGACTGCTTCTCCGATTGTTGTCTCACCCTGAATGCGGATACCGTGTATTTGTTCAGTCAGGCTTCTGTAAGCATCCAATTTAGCGGCACGCATCGCCATAAGGCGCCTTTGGTTTATATTTTTTGATGGCTGAATTGATACAGACGCGAAACCAATGGCAGAAATACTAGGAACATAGAACTCAGAAGTTTCTGCACTTCTACGCTCTCCCAATAGTGATCTCGAGGTATTAAGTACGTCTGCACTATCATTTTTTTCCGTGGAAACAAGTGGAAGCGATGGTAATCGCATCGCTGTATTGGAGCAAGCAGTGGTTAAAACCACCAGTGAACAAACTCCGAACGCTTTCAGCACACTTCTCATAACAAGGCCTATCTTTGTGTTTTCGAACCTTGAGCAGCAAATTTTGTGCCACTCCAAATTTATCACACAACTCAAGATAATTTGTGATCTGGAAGCGTTGAAATTAATGTTAAAATCTAAACTTGGTATGATTTCTGCATTTAGATTGATCGGGCACTTAACCTTTGTCCAAATATAAAAATAACTTAATGATATCAGTAATTTGTGAAGTCAAATTTCTGACAGACCTAAAGGTGAGAAATGGAAAAATTGCAACGCATGGGAATGATAAGTGTTTCTCCCAAACTTGTTAATACTTTTTTACCTTTTGGCATCATTGCTCTTGTGGCAATGCTCGTACTGCCACTTCCCGTAGCTCTACTAGATACGTTTTTTGTGGTAAACATCACACTATCTCTTCTAATATTGATGGTTGCACTGCACACGCAGCGTCCGCTAGACTTTTCGTCATTTCCAAATTTGTTATTGATTGCTACCGTTTTGCGCCTTGGTTTAAACGTCGCTTCCACTCGGATTGTGCTTAAAGAAGGACATACGGGTCCTGATGCTGCTGGGAAAGTAATCGAAGCCTTTGGTGATTTTATCGTTTCTGGAAACTATGCAGTCGGCCTGTTTGTTTTTTCCATTCTCGTAATTATCAACCTAGTGGTAATTACAAAAGGTGCGGGTCGAGTATCAGAGGTTTCTGCAAGATTCACATTGGATGCACTCCCTGGTAAACAGATGGCAATCGATGCTGACATGAATGCTGGCATATTAACCCCTGAAGAAGCTAAAGAGCGCCGAGCAGAGGTCGCGAAAGAAGCTGACTTTTACGGGTCAATGGACGGTGCATCAAAGTTTGTAAAAGGTGATGCAATTGCGGGCATCCTTATCCTTGTGATAAATGTTGTTGGTGGTTTAATCATTGGTCTTTTACAACATGACCTATCGATTTCTGTTGCGGCACAATCCTATATTCTACTCGCGATTGGTGACGGACTTGTCGCTCAAATCCCATCACTCCTATTGTCAATTGCCACTGCAATCATCGTGACCCGAGTTTCATCTGCAGAAAATATGTCGGAACACATTTCATCTCAGATCAACCTGTCTTCCGCTTGGCTACCAACAAGTTTTGTTATTTTCACCCTTGGATTGATACCTGGCATGCCAAATTCATTGTTTATTGTATTTGCGATTGTCACGGCGGCATTAGGTTTATTAGCTCGCCGAAAAGAGGAAGCTATCGTTTCCGAAGAACAAACGTCAGCTGAAGAAGAAAAGACCGATGAAAATATTGTGGATGTGAGCTTAGTAAAAGATGATGCTAAGATTTCATTGAATATTGGATTTGGGCTCGTTGGCTTAGTTTCAGAAGCTGATGATAACAGTCTTGTTCCGAGCGTAACTAAACTTAGAAAAGATACATCTAAGCGCTTAGGTTTTGTTGTTCCTGGAATTAGAATACGGGATGATATCGACTTAGAGCCATCACAGTATCAAATAAAGATTGGTGAAAAAATCGTTGCAGATGATGTTATTTATTATGATAAAACACTCGCTATTCCGGGCGACAACGTACAAGTTGTAGTTGAAGGAATTGAAGTCAAAGATCCTTCATTCGGCGTAGATGCAATTTGGATTGAACCTGAACTTGAGAAAGAGGCGCAGTCTAGAGGATATATGACTATTGACCCAACATCCGTTTTAATAACGCACTTGGGGCAAATTCTTACGAAACACGCAGCGGATCTTCTAGGTCAAGACGAAGTCCAAGAATTACTTGATAATTTAGAAAACACACAACCTAATCTGGTTCAATCTATCGTTCCAAAGCTCGTACCCTTACATCAATTGACCAAAATTTTGCAGAATTTACTCCAAGAGAGCGTCCCAATCTCTGATCTTGCCGTGATTATTGGTGAATTAGCGTCAATGAATATTCAAAAAATGAACAACGAGGATATCAGTGAGGCTCTTAGGCCAAAGTTAGTCCCATTGTTGATCCAAAAGCTTACAAAATTCAAAGATACGCTACCATTGTTAACATTGGCGCCAGATTTGGAGCAATTAATCTTAACTGCTGTAAGGCAAAATCCGGACGAAAAAATGTTACTTTTGGACAGTGGTCTTGCAAAGAAAATTCTGTCAAATTTGAACGATGCGTCTGAGGCCCTGAGTACCGAAAACAAGGCGGCTTTCTTAATTGTTGCTCCGCAAATAAGACGACATGTAGCGCAGTTCGTCCGCGCCCAGTTGCCAGCAATTAACGTTCTAAGCTTTACGGAATTACCCGAAAACCGTAGTGTTGAAATTGTCTACACCATTGGTGGCACAGAGCAACTCGAAGAGTAGGATTGAGGAAAAGGCTTACACATGGCGGAGATAACTGTAAAAGCAATTGATAGTGCTGCGGCGATGGAAGAAATCGTAAAGCGCCTCGGTGTAGACGCTCTAATTGTCTCAACTCGTAAAGTAGACGGACAAATCGAGATAGTCGCGACAAATGATGAACCAATTGTGGTTGAGCGTAAGTCATTGGCTGAGGCTAATGACAATTCTAAACGACCCACTTCTTTTGCAGATGTACTCTCGTCTAAAGTGGTAAAAACCAAAAAAGTTAGTGACGACACTATTATCGACCAAGATACTACAAACTTAGAAAAAACGGGTTTTGAAATTATCAAAAATATGCGCGAAGAACTTCGCGCTTTGTCACAATTGATTGATGGAAACGAAGCCAAAACACAGCCAGTTAATACCGACTACTACGCATTAAAAGCTTCCGGTCTTCGCAAAAGTTCAGAAACTGTGATACCTAATTTTGATCTTGATGCCTCGTTAACAGAAAATTCCAAAGCAATAGCAAAAGCGTTTGTGAGAGGGCATTCAAAGAATTTTGAGGACTCAGATATATTCTTCGTTGTTGGCCTAGATAAGTCTGGAAAGTCTGCATTTATCGATAAGTTTAAATTGTTTTGCAGTGAAAAGTTGGACTTTGGTAAAGTACATACGTTTTTTAATGTTACTGGTGCCTCTGATTATAATAATGTTGCAACTTGGTTTGAAAAAAATAACAAGCGAGATGCTCAACTACCAAAAAGATGCGTCGTTGAAGTCAACGACATAAACCAATTTGAAACCCAGCTATATAGGTTTCAAAAAATCAATCCTTCGATCCAGTACAGTGTCATAAATGTAGTAGAGGCTGGGCGGAGTTATGAATACCTTGTGAATAATATCCGAAGATCTACACTGGAAAATGAATATCTCGTAATATCAAAACTAGATACTTGCGATATTACAGTGTCAGAAATAAGCGCAATACTTGATCTTGGTTATAAATGTTCGTTTTTCTCTGGATTGGTTGAGAACAACGAAGGTCTGTATTACGCTCGAGTTGATCAAGTTGCATCCCACATTGTCGCTTTGGCGGAAAAGCATAAGGAAGGCTAAAATGGTCCGTACAATTGCTATTGCGAGCGGAAAGGGGGGAGTAGGTAAAACTTCCATCGCCGTAAACACTGCCGTAACCCTTTCTAACATGGGCTATAAAGTTGCATTGCTAGATGCCGATTTTGGTATGGCGAATGCGCACATAATGCTTGATCAAAAAGTCGAGTTATCGCTTCAAGATTTATTGGAGAATGATGTTAATATTGAAAATATAATTTGTGAAACATCAAGTGGCGTAAAACTTATTCCTGGCGGCTCGGGCGTCATAGAATTACTTAATTTAGATAGTGCAAAACGGTGGGAAATAATACGGTCAGTACAGCCACTAGAAAGTCAGCTAGATTATTTGATTGTTGACGCACCAGCTGGCGGTTCTGACGCAAGCATAGAATTTGCATCAGCGTGTGGGAATGTTGTGGTAGTGCTCGTGGGAGAGCCAACCAGTTTTATGGATGCCTATTCATTTATCAAAGCGTTACACCTTGAAAAAGACTACAGCAGAGTATCCGTGGTTGTGAATCTGTCGAATTCTGAACTTGAGGCAGCCAAAAGCTTTGAAAGCTTTAAAGGCATTGTAACCAAATTTCTTGATATTGAATTGAATTACGCGGGATGGCTTCCAAATTCAAAGGAAATTAAAAACTCAATTATTTCTAGAAAACCGGTAGCGTTGAGCAAAAGTCCTTCGCATAGACTGTTAAACAAGAATTTTACTAACATCACAGAAATGCTAATAAACTCGAAGCCACTGACTGTGAATGGAATTGAATTCTTCAAAGTTTAAGGAATATTTCTTGGCGCATGGTTATACATATCAAAAAGATGATGCGAGTTCTTTGATAGAAAGCAATCTAGAGCTCGTTAAAAAGATCGCGTTTTATTACCGCGGGCGGGTTGGCAGTATTGTTGAAGTAGATGATCTATTACAACTCGGAATGGTGGGGCTGGTTGAGGCTGCGCATAACTATTCACCAAAAGAAAACGTTCCTTTTGCGGCTTATGCAAAGCTTCGTATTAAGGGTGCAATTGTCGACTATCTTAGAAAATCTTCTAATTTATGCCGGGGTACGATCCGTCGTAAACAAGACTATGAACGTGCAAAACGTAAGCTTGAAAAGCAATATAATCGTGAAGCGACTATTAACGAAATCGCTACAGAACTACAGGTTGATGTAAACGAAATCATTAAGTGGAAAGAGGATTTTGCGGTAAGTCAACACCAGAGTATTGAAGAAGCTTCAGAAGCATATGGAGATTTTTTATTTGCCACAGACATCTCTGTCGAAGAAAAAATCTTTAATGGACAACTCAAAGATATTTTAAGAGAAAATCTCAGCCATTTGAATGAGCAACAATTATTAGTATTACAATTATACTATGTCGAAGAACTCAATGTTTACGAAATAGCGGAAGTATTAACAGTCACAACAGGACGTGTTTCGCAAATTAAGTCTGCAGCAATTCAAAAACTGAAATCACTTATTAATAAACAAGTCACGTAGTGGATGATGAGGGAATTTATTTGAGTACATGCGATTTACTACAATTAACGATACTCAGTTCGGAAATCGTCAAGTCATCGTTGAATGAAGATCTGAATATTTCTTTGTCGTGTAGCGCCTCAGAGCTTCCTAAACACAACTTTTCTTTGGTTTTGAAAAAACAAAATCAAGACCTTGGACCCATCGGTTATCTGCGTTGTGATATGAAACGCCCTTTGATTTCCGCAATTGCGAACTTAAATGAGGATGCATTTTTGGAACTTTTAGAAGTTATTACATTATCACCACCACGAAACCCAAGTTTTTACTTAAAGATATCCGATATCCAGCATTTTGTTAACTTCTCGAAGCGTCAGTCTGGTCCTATTCCTGAAATTCCAATCTATGATTTGGGATGGAGATTCCCAGTCATGTAATCAGATCAAGCGTGCGCCTGTTATCTAAATTCATGCTTCCACTATTTTTGCTTTTCCCTGATCAACTAACTTGTCAGCATTTTCTTGTGTAACAGAAGCAACTATGCCTTTGAGTAACTTGTGGCCATTCAAAGTAGTATTTTTTAATATTTCAATGCTCACATTATCTTCGATAGCTTCATCATCATCATCGTCGTCAAATAAACTATCTACAGAACTACTTTCATCACCTTCAAGATCGTCAAATATATCCGTGTTTTCTACTTCGTTTATTGCGTAGATATAGGGATCGTGGAGTGCTGAATGAAGTTTATTGCGTAAAAGCCAGCTTTTGGCACTAAGCAATGATAATCTTTTTGTTTTATTTTTTTCACTTAGTAACTGCTCATCGACAGCAACTATTGCATCGTGAAAACTTAACTCCGCAAGCCCACCCAATATTTTGTTTCTTTCAGTATGTACAGTTGGCGTACTTTCATCAGCCATTTCAAAGCTCCTCATATTTGGCACGCTACTTGCAATATCCGCACCAACTAAACTTAAAAAGGTCCTGTTGTGAAGTCGATACAAGATCATCTGAAATTTCATTCTGAAGCGTTAGCTTTAAGATCTCAGAGAAATGAGGTCTTAGCGTCAAATATTGCCAATGCTGCAACACCAAATTTCAAAGCAAAAGATTTAAAATTTGATGAAATGTTGAACGCCAAACTGGGATTGGGTGAATTGCAAACCTCTGATCCCAGACACATGCGCGTATCCATTGGAGCCACTGAAGAAGGTATTGGCTTCAGACAGAATGTAACTCCGTCACAAGACGGAAACACAGTCGAGCTTCATGTTGAACAAATGCAGTTCTCAGAAAATGTAATGCGATATCAAACTTCATTGGAATTTTTAAATAGGAAGATTGCTGGCCTGAAATCCGCAATCAAGGGTGAATAATAATGTCGGATATTAAAAACATTTTTGACATTGCAGGCCGAGGTATGTCGGCTCAAATGCTTCGCTTGAATACAGTTGCAAGTAACCTCGCCAATGCTCGATCTGTTGCCTCAAGTGAAGCAGAAGCGTACCGCGCGATTAAGCCTGTTTTCAGCACTCTTTACGCAGACGATTTAGAAAAATCGGGTGTTGCTTCTGTCGATGTCGTCGACATTGTCCAGGTCGATCGGCAGCCTGATAAGATTTATCAGCCAGGTCACCCCAAAGCTGATGATCAAGGTTACATCTACACAGCCGCGGTAGATACAGAAGAAGAAATGGTGGAGATGCTTGAAGCATCTCGGCAATACGAAAATAACGTCGAGGTTGTCAGCACCCTTAGGGGATTGATGATGCGTACGATTAGCATGGGTAAATAGGAGTAATCATGTCTACAATTGATCCAAATAGCTCTCAAGCAGCACTTTTTGCAAAGCTTGGTATTTCACAAACTTCTGAAACCCAAAAAGCAAAAAAGGATACTCTCGGACAATCAGACTTTTTAAAGCTGATGACAACGCAACTCCAGAACCAAGATCCGTTTGCACCAATGGACAATGGTGATTTTATTGCTCAGATGGCACAATTCTCTACTGTAACGGGCATCCAAGAAATGAACACTTCGATTGGTCGTCTTGTAGAAGAGTTTGATCAAGCTAGAATTGCTACAGCATCAAATTTGTTGGGGCATTCTGTGCTTGTTCCTGGCGATACTGGCCAGCCTGATGAACATGGCGAATTACACGGTGTGTTGGATTTGCCTGAAGGAACCATATCCACTGAGTTGCGCTATTTGGATGCCGAAACAGGTGAAGAACTTTTCTTTGATGATCTTGGTCCGAGACCGTCGGGATTAGTCGGGTTTTCATGGAAAACAATTCCAGAAGACATTTTGGATGCTGGCAAACGCATCAAAATTGAAGCAACAGTTGATACCGGAAAAGGCCCCGAACAATTAAGTCCATCGATTTATTCAAAGGTTATCTCTGCATCTGTTGGGTCAGGTGATACAAAAGAGGTCTTATTGAACGTTGAAGACTATGGGACACTTGACGTCTCACAAGCCGTGAATTTTCGCTAAATTTTGAATGAAGTTATTTTGGTACGAATTTTGCACTGAAAACCAAAACCAAAGACTCTTACAGGAGATTTAAATGTCTTTTTATACAGCACTGACCGGCTTAAAGGGCGCACAAACCGACATTTCTACAACATCCAACAACATTGCGAACGTTGGATCAACTGGCTTTAAGAAAAGTCGAACTGAATTCGGAGATATCTTTGGGACTACGCCTTTGCAAACCAACGTAGTTGGTGCGGGGACGGCAACAAAGTCAATCACACAGCAATTTTCACAAGGCAATATTGCGCAATCCACCAATACTTTAGATATGGCGATCTCTGGACAAGGTTTTTTCGCTCTTAAGTCGGCGGGTAACCCTGGTCAGGTTGTTTATACTCGCAACGGTGCCTTTAATGTTAGTGACAGTGGTGAAATTGTTGATAGTGCAGGTCAGGCGCTATTAGGTTATCCTGTGGATAGTGACGGTAATGTATCTGATAAAACTCTTCAGGGTGCTCAAAAACTTAAATTAGCAGCTGATTTTGGCGAACCGAAAGTTACAGAAAATATTTCAGTTGGAGTGAACCTACCCGCGAGTACAAAAGTTATTCCGGCGGGCCTAGAATTTGATATAAATGACCCAGAGACATATTCTGCCTCATCATCCGTCACAATTTTTGATAGTGCCGGTAATCCAAAATCAGCAACCGTATATTACATCAAAACACAGGATCCATCTACCACTGATCAGACTTATAAGTACGATACAAAAATGTTTGTTGATGGTGTTGAATTGCTCCCAGAACTTGCTCGGGCAACCGATGCAAAGGGAACCGCTCAGTACATTGATAAGTTTGGGCAGAAAACGACTGTGCCAGAAGATACCGGATATATTCTTGAAGGGAAGGGATCTCCACTGTATCGTGCTGACGATTTGGGTGCAGCGGTAAAATCCACTCCCGCGATGCTGGCGGGCCAATCTCTTTCTGCATATCTAGGTGATGGTCGCACTGTAGAGATCGTTACCGACCCAATGCAATTTCCAAAGACAATGGAATATCAAGCACTCGCTGGAGAGACAAACCCAACGCCAGGTACATTCTGGGGTAAAGATTTCTTGTTAGTGGATGTCGATAACAGTGGACCAGTTTCAATCGACATCCCTCCAGGTACATATAATGGTACTCAATTGGCAGAGGCGGTGCAAATAGCACTGCGGGATGCCTTTGGAGATGATAAAAAAGTTCAGCTTACAGATGATATCGACAATGAATTGGTCATTGACCTTAAAGCCCCTGCCGGTGATGGAACGGCTAAAGGATTGGCAACGCCAATCACAGTAGATTTACATGCAGCCTCAATAGTAGCGAGTGCAGAGAAGGCAATAGATGGTCTTGAACTCAATGATTTCTTGGTACACGCTCAGCGATTAATTACGAATGCGATGAATGAAAAAATTCAATCTTCTGGTGCTGCAGGAGATGAGGATGTGGCGCTTGCGAATGAATTGAATGTAAGCGGCCGAATGTTCAAAAAGGTTGCCGGTGCTGCAATCAATACCTCGACGCCTATGCCTGGTGGAACCGATGTTCTTGCGATTACTCACGTAAATCCCCAGATTAATACAGCACTCTCAGTCGCTTCCGTGGAACGGTATCTGCATTATTCAAATGTTACAAAATCTCCAGAGGTCACAGCTTATGATACTAAGCTGACAGTTAGTGATATGGCGGCAGATGGGTCAACTGGTAAATTAACTTTGACAGTTTCAGGGGTGTATTCTCAATCAGATTTGGAAGCGTTGCGTTTTCATCAGGTCGATCCCGCAGGTACATTTATAGGTGAAGTTGGAGCGAATGAAGTTTCTATTGCTGAAGTGTCTGACGATGGTACAGATACGACGATCATCTTGAACCATGTGGTCGTAGATAGTGATATCCTGACAGCAACTGACGTTACTGTGCTGGCAAAGCCGTCAGATCATATTGAGGCATATTTTGATAATACTCAAGGTTTGGTAGAAGGTGTTAAAGATACTTTTTATTCAAAAGAATTGAGAATTAGAGAAATCCAAAATTCGTCAAAGCGTGTTACAACGACAGATAATGCGGCAACCGCTTTTGCATTTGCCAAAATCGATACTGTATCGGTGAATGAGCTTTCTGATTTTGGGTTGGATTCGCTAACTGAAACAATCAACTGGATTGACGATCGGGACCCAGCAATCAAACTAGGCTATGATGAAACAAACCAGCGTTTAACATTTGATGGTGTTAGTTCGCAAATTGGTAAAGGAACAGGCGTTGGGTTTGATCTATTTACAGTCTATAGTAAAAAGCTTGATGCTGGCGAAAACGGACTTGGCATTGAGGCGTTTGGCAACAACCAAGATATCGATCTAAAAACAGACGAAATCTTGAACGGTAATGCATTTGTTACTGATGGCCCAGAAATCCGCGCTGAAAACAAAAGATATGGTATCGAGGTCGAGTATGACACGGTACAAAGTCAATTCATTGTTAAAAGTGGAACAACCGGCGAAGCTTTAAGGGCAAACTCAGCGGTTGGTGTTACTTCTGCACAAAATGAATCGAGCGTTGCAGTGGGAAGATATGCTCTTTCAACAACGGGTGAACGCGATACCACTGATGATGCTACATATGCTTTCAATAAAATTGGAAACGGCACAGCGCAAATTTTAGGTTTCCCCCGAGATGGCGTTGAGGGTTATACAAAAGCCACAGGCCTTATTTCGAAACCAGCTGTTGCAGTCGGTGGTGAAGCCCTAATGAATATGTCTCAAGCATTCACAGTTACGGCTCTAGCGAATGAGAACCGTGTAAATGTGGTGGTTAATGGTGTAAGTGCTTCGATTGTTTTACCCGAAGGTAATTACAAGGGAACGACATTTGCAAAAGAATTAGAAACTCGGATTAATAATATGAGAAATCCGATTTCTGGTGCACCAGTTGGCGGCGTAACTGTCGAATACGACGCGACCAATAATAATTTCAAGTTCACAACTGCAACTACTGGCGAAGGCTCAACAATAGCGATTGATGGTGCACTCAAGTTTGGATTGAAAAACATCCCATTAGGCTTGGGCACCACGACTGAAGTACGTCAGCCAGTTCAAGCAACTGACGAACTTGGGAGACCACTTTATATTTCTCCAACTGGTGAGATTACGGCCAATAACCAGGCATTTGCAGATAATATGGTGCAGGATTATTATCCGCTTTATCTAGACGAGGGTGAGTTGACGTTCGATTTGGATGGCAACATCGTTAGCCCGATTACAAAAGTGGATTATGAAGGTCTGCTAAAGCCTATATCGATGGATTTTTCAAAAATCACACAGCTTGATAAACCATTTTCCGCAGCAGAATTAAGTCAAGATGGTTATGCTGCTGGGCGTTTGACGAACCTAGAAATTGATAATTATGGAAACGTTAATGCTGGTTATTCAAATGGTCAAAATGTAGCGCTAGGTAAAATTATTGTTGTAAATTTCTCAAACAATAGTGGCCTAAAGCAAATTGGTAATTCCAGTTTTTTAGCAACAAAAGCAAGTGGTGACCCTGAGCTTGGTGAGGCTGCAAATGACGGTTTTGGCCAGATCTTGTCAGGTTCACTGGAGCGCTCAAACGTTGATATTACAGAAGAGTTGGTTAATTTGATTACCTCACAGCGTAATTATCAGGCAGCAGCCAAAGCGATTGAGACATCTTCCAGTATGACACAGACCATCATTAATATTCGGTCTTAATAGTCTCTATATGACTGGATTAACTTAGATGGATCGTCTCGCACAAACTGCACTCTCAGCCATTCGGCAGATGAAGGACACAAAATTTGATCTGGCACATAACCTTTCAAATGTTAATGTGCCGGGTTTTCGACGGGATTTGCCAAACGAGGGAAATGCGGCTTTTCTGCAAGAGTTAGATAAGGTCTCAGCAAAAGTATTACCCTTGGAGGTCGATCGACGATCGTTTTCGAATGAAGCAGGATCACTGCAGAGTACCGGGGTAGCAACCGATGTCGCAGTATTAAATGAGGCCTTCTTTTACATAACTCCAGATAATGGAGAAATAGCACTATCGCGTAGAGGTGATTTTGGCGTTGATGCTTTAAATCAGCTTGTAAATGGTGCTGGAGAGCTCGTGCTATCTGATGGATTAGCACCCATTGTTCTACCTGATTTTGTAGACATTAGTATCACAGACATTGGAGAAGTTTTAGTTCAGCAAGCGGGTGCCCCTGATGGAGAATTCACCAGTGTTGGCTTTATTGGTTCAACAACTTCTGAACTTGATCAGTTAGTAAAAAGTCTTGATGGACACATTAGGAAAGCTGATGGAACCGTACCTGCGGTTGATCAGTCAGGAAAGTTTGGGCAAGGCTATCTTGAATCATCCAACGTCTCTGCCATTGAAGAATTAATTAATAATATTGATATGCAGCGACAGTTTGAAATTAATATTAAGTTAATCAAAAAAGCGAGTGATTTGGATAGTGCAGGGTCGAAATTACTCAGTCTACCCACGTAATTTTTTGTTGGCATAAATTTTGCTCATTATGATTTAAATCATAAAGGGTCAAAATAATGTCTACCTCAGCAATGCATGTCGCAAAGACCGGACTTACTGCACAACAGTATAAAATGCAGGTCATTGCAAACAATTTGGCGAACGTAAATACAACTGGATTTAAACGTGATCGTGCCAACTTTGAGTCATTATTTTATCAAGTTGTCAAAAATGCAGGCTCTCAAACTGCTGATAACACGTCTCTCACATCTCCACTTGCTGTAGGGACGGGTGTTAAAGTTGTCAGCACACAAAAATTATTTACGCAAGGTGGCCTTGTAAGTACCGACAATGCCTTAGATTTGGCAATTGACGGAAAAGGTTTTTTCCAGGCCTTACTGCCAGATGGTCGTGTCGGTTACACGCGATCTGGTATTTTATCAAGAAACGCAGATGGCCTCCTTACAACGACGAGTGGTTATGTTGTGCAACCACAAATACAAATTCCTGCCGATGCAACAAGTATCAATATTTCAGGTTCTGGTGTAGTGAGTGTGACCACTCCTGGAAATGACATTGGTCAAGAAGTTGGTCAAATTTCCCTAGCTAATTTCAGTAATCCACGGGGGCTTACACCAGTTGGAGAAAATTTTCTGGTCGAGTCAGCTGAAAGCGGAGTTGCTCAGCAGGGAGCACCTTTGGATGGTGGATTTGGTAAGGTACTTCAAGGCTACGTAGAAAGTTCTAATGTAAATGTGGTGCAACAATTAGTTGATATGATTGAAACACAAAGAGCCTATGAGGTGAGTTCGAAATCAATCACAGCAGTTGACGAAATGATGCAATTTATTTCCCGTAATTTATAGGATGAGATGATGTCACGTTGGCTATTTATATCGCTAATTTTTCTCACTGGATGCGGTACTTATATCGAGGATCGTAGAAGCATTGACTATGCGCCCATCTACACACCACCTGAAATTTCTGAAGATCAGCCATCATACGGAAGCATTTACTCATCAAATAAAGGTAGCCTGTTTGCTATGGAGAGTCGTGCTAATCGAGTTGGAGACATCCTGACCGTTTCATTCACTGAAAGTTTTCAAGCGACTAAGTCGCAAAATGCAGCAACATCTAAATCAAGTGAAAATTCTGTTACCTTACCAACTGTAGTTGATAATATTGTTCCAGGCGCTGATTTGTTCGCGGGGAGTGGTGAAAGCACCTTTACAGGCTCTGGTTCTACTGCGCAGTCTAACTCTTTGACAGGTTCAGTATCTGTGCATGTAGTCAGGGTTTTTGATAATGGCAACTTAGAAATAATGGGCCAGAAAAAACTTACCCTAAATAATGGTGACGAATATATCAGAGTAACTGGGATAGTCCGACCCAGAGATATTTCTGCTGACAATGTGGTCCAATCTGACCGGATCGCAAATGCCAATATCGACTACATTGGTGCTGGTGATATTGCCCGCACAGGGAAAAAAGGGTGGTATACGCGTATGCTTGAAACCATCTCACCTATTTAAGGTAATATCATGATGATGTTTATGAGACTGGTTGCGATAATTTTATTGACTACGTTGGCCTCTGTTGCAAGTGCTGATCGTATTAAAGATTTAACATCACTTGCGGGTGTAAGATCTAACCAGCTTGTAGGGTATGGGGTAGTTGTTGGTTTAGCGGGCACTGGTGATGGTAATACTGGCATTACATTGCAATCGATGCAGTCGCTCGTATCTCGGTTTGGGGTAACTTCTGATCTTGGTGGATTTAATGGTGATAATGCTGCTGCTGTTATGATTACTGCAGACTTACCTCCGTTTACAAAACCAGGACAAACCATTGATGTCACTGTTTCAACCGTTGGAGGTGCTGCCTCACTTAAAGGTGGAACATTGCTAATGTCACCTCTGCTTGGTGCAGATGGTGAAACATATGCAATAGCGCAAGGGAATGTAGTAGTAGGAGGCTTAGGAGTTGAAGGCGCTGATAATTCTTCGCTGACTGTAAATATTCCAACCGTTGGAAGGATACCAAAGGGTGCTTCTGTCGAACGCTTGGTACCAACTGAATTTCTAGACGCGGATTTTGTAATTTTGAATTTACATCGCGGCGATTTCACTACTGCAAACAATATTACAAATGCAATTAATGATCTTTTGGGAGAAGGAACTGCAATTTCTCTTGACACAAATAGTATTCGTGTCGCCGCTCCACAGGATCCGACACAAAAAGTCGGATTTGTTTCAGTTCTAGAAAATATAGAAGTTGTTAGGAGTGAACCCCCCGCAAAAATTATTGTAAATTCGCGAACTGGAACACTTGTTATCAGTGGCAATGTGAAAGTGACCCCTGCAGCAGTTTCTCACGGTACGCTTTCTGTGAAAGTCAACGAAGATGTTAATGTACAGGGTGGTGACGCCACCGCAATCGGCGATGGTGCACAAGCTAATGCAGCTGGTCAGGCAGTACAAGATACTGAGATTATCGTTGAAGAAGAAACCGCAAAAGCTTTTCTCTTTGATGCAGGAGTTTCTCTGAATGAGTTAGTTGATGCCATAAATGCAGTTGGTGCAACCCCATCTGACCTTGTTGCAATCTTGGAAGCCTTGAGAGAAGCAGGCGCCTTAAATGCAGAACTAATCGTTATCTAATGAGTAAGAAAATTGTCAGAATTTATCTCTCATAATAGTATCAATGGCTTCAAGACCATAAGTAGTTCGCAGAACTTAAGTTCAGTGAAAAATGATGATGAAGCGAATTTGGCAGCTGTTGCTGACCAGTTTGAAGCAATCTTCTTAGAAAATTTACTCAAACAGGCTCGGGAAAGTAAATTGAGTGATAGTTTGTTTGAAACAAATGCAGACGACAATTTTGTGGAAATGTTTGACAAAGAGATCGCTAATACTTCTAGCAAATTGGTCGATATAGGTATTGCAGAGGCAATTATCAGACAAATGTCATTACAGAAAAATGGCGATCCATCATGAGCGATATCTACACGATAGCGAAGTCTGGATTAAAGGCTTATCGAGAAGGTCTGGCGACGACTGGCCAAAATATCGCGAACGTTGGTAATGACGCCTACTCGCGAAGAGAAGCTTCAATTTCAGAAGTAAAGTCAGGTTCCCCTGATGTGCTCCAAATTTCTGATAATATTAGCTTTGGTGTCAAAGTGAATGGGATCACCCGTGCGTTTGATCAATTTATCGATACACAGCTGCATAATGCAAAAGCAAATTTCTCCTTTTCTGAGGCTCAAACTCAAGTTTTTAATCAATTAGAAACAGTTGTACGCCCAGAGTCTGGTAGCGTATCCGAACGTTTGAATGAGTTTTTCTCTTCGTTATCAACTGTTGCTCTTGATCCATCTGATATGGCGTCAAGAAATGAAGTCATTAATTCTGCAAAGGCCGTCACGCATTCATTCCAAACAGTGGCCAATGGAATTAATGAACTGCGTGCATTCGTAGGAGAGAACCTAAAGGCTAATGTGCTTGATGCAAACTCATATCTGAAGCAATTATCAAATATTCAAAAAGAACTTCTAGGTAACACTAATCCAAGCAGCGTAAGAAATGATCTACTTGATCAGAGAGATAGAATATTAGCTGAATTAAGTGAAATTGTTGAAATAAAAACTCATTACATGGGGAATGGCGAAATTGAAGTGCTCGCCGGGACTGAGGGGCAAGGGCAAGTTGTTCTATCAGGCTTTGAAACAAAAGAGTTTTCAGTCGCGCAATTGGGCGGTTCAAATAAAATCTTCATTGGTGCTGTTGGTGGTGGAACTGGCACAAAGGTACAGGTCTCTTCCGGCAAAGTTGCTGGATTGATCGCGTCCGAGTATGCGCTTGGCCAAACCAAAGGTGAACTTGATTCATTAGCTCAAAAATTTGTGGCAGAAATTAACGAAATTCAGAAATCCGGAATAGATTTGGATGGAGAAGTAGGCAGTGAGTTTTTCAACTTAAATGCGACTGAAATTCAAAAATTTTCAAGTGCTGGAAGCAATGTTCAACTTCAAGTGTCGGGTCTCTCAGAGCAATTTTTGAACAAAACTCTTTCTATTGAATATGTTGCCGAAAAAGATTTTTGGACACTGAGTAATGATGCAGGACATATCATTGGTGAATTTGAGCAATCGCTAGAAATTAATGGTGTAATGTTCACATTGAATGGTGAGCCAGGTATTGGTGATCATTTTAGTATACAATTTACCGATAAAAAGTCTGAAAATTTAGCGTTAAGTCTCAATGATGGGCGCATGATTGCCGCGAGCTCTTACTATCTTCCTGAAAGACACATGAGTAATACCAGTAGTGTGACTTTTACTACTGAAATTTTTGAAACAGACGAAGCTTCTGCGCTCACAAAATTAAATCCACTATTTTCAGGATCTAACAACAGTGCAAATCCTATAACATTTAAAGAAAATGGCGTACTTGGGTCTTTGCGTGATGTTGATGGTTTGCAAAATTTGACAGCTTTAAAGCAACAGACAAAATTGCAATTTTCTCAACCAATCTCAAACCTAGATTCGAATAGTCAAATCAATTTGACAGTTGGAGGCACGGCTCACACCTTCACGCTGGGCGCGCATGTTGAGAATGTAGAAACGTATGCGGATCTATCCAAATTGTTTAACAATGGCGTAATTAGGGCGGATAGCTCAAATCTGACATTCTCTGATTTAGGTTTGAGAAGCGGAGGTAGTTTTAACAACCTCATAATTTCCTCTGGGTATATGGGAATTGCTGGAAATTATTCGGAGTTGCAATCTGGTGATTTAGAAGGCTCAACAGGTTTATTGATACCTGGAAATTTTGAGGCTTCTAACATACAGGTTTTAACGAAAGAAGGAGTACATCTCGCGGGAACAACCTTAAGTGATGCGCAGGTGCAAAACTTTATAACATCAGAAAACGGGTTTTCCCAAGGAGCAGAGTACAATGCTTCTAATATCGCCAATAGTGATGTCTCAAATTATATGGGTGCCGAAATAACTCGGCTCACAACCTCAGGCTATAATGTCGCCAATATAACAAGCTTAGGACATTCAAACCTAGATAATTCTAATTCTTCCGTGGGCGATATGGCTAATATCCCGTCTTCACGCGCCAAAATGACGGACCCGCTTCTCATTCAATCATCCCATGGTGAGATTGTGTCATACGAGTCATCACAAGGTATGATGGCAGGACAAATTGCGTCGGCACTGAACGATGAAGTTGGAAAGCTTGGGATTAAGGCCAATGCGTTTAATTACCTTGAGTTTTATGATGTTCCAAGCGAGGTCATCGAATTTGATTTGCAAGGTAGTGGCGGATTAGCATCCAATATTTCTGTAGATTTATCTGACGGTAATATTCAAAATTTGATTAATCAAATAAATCTATTTT
>Ga0255768_10001135_pt1 | contig 27751 bp, 28 predicted proteins | sample 071ome_33_FD_179983 | JGI IMG/M metagenome (GOLD analysis project Ga0255768, IMG submission 179983) | Coastal salt marsh microbial communities from the Groves Creek Marsh, Skidaway Island, Georgia - 071412AT metaG (version 2) | ecosystem: Environmental > Aquatic > Marine > Intertidal zone >...
CGTTGCAATCAACAAAGACGAAGAAGCACCTATCTTTAGTGTTGCTGATTACGGCTTGGTTGCTGATCTATTCGAAGCTGTTCCAGAACTAGAGAAGCTTGTATAAGCCCTCACGTCTCTGACGCTTTGAAAAAACCCGCTTCGGCGGGTTTTTTGCTTTCTATGGATTAGCTATGGTGTAAATCATTTCTTAATGTATAGTCGAGTTATGCAAATCTTAATCCCGTTCATTGCTACCTTTCTTTTGCTTTCCGTGCTGGGACTGGCTCTGTACTTTAGTCAGAAAACTTATAAGCGTGTAGATGAGGCGTATTTTGTTAACTGCCTTGAACGCTGTCTGGAAGGGCAAATAACCAGCGACGAGTGGCTGGTGTTTTTGTCTATGCCCATGCGACACGACCCATGGCTACTGGAATTGCGGAATCGTTTAATTGAATTGAATGAAGTAGAAAGTGTCAGAACCGTTAAAGAAGCCCAGTTTCCTCATCGTTTGATGGGCGATGAGGATTTAGCCGTGGTTAAAGAGGTGTTAGATCAAGTGAAAAAACGACCTTATAGAGATTTCTGAAATGCATTTTCTATAAGCTTGTCTTTTTTCAAACGCTCTCTAAAGGATTTTAAATCTTCTGAGAAATTTAAAAGATCAAATTTATCCTGTAGCCATTGTCCAATCACATTAGCATCAGATACTAAGTGCGCAATCTGCATATGAAGACAGCGGATTTTTTGAAAATTCTCAATTCCACCAATACCTCGTTTATCTTTGAATTGATCAAGAATATTGATGGTTGAAAGATGCTTTATATCTTCTTCAGTCAGGCATTTATTTCGAATCTGTTGATAGCGTTTTTGATCAGCTAAAAATAATGCTGCTAGCCCATTGTCCGTTTCTATCAGTTCTTCCATTGGCTTAACAATACGCTGGGATTCAAGAAAATTAATCTTCTCAATGAGCAGTGCGTGGCATAGCCAGAAATGCGTCGGGAAGGGCGCTTTTTCTACTACACATTTCATCTTTAATGCCACAGGCAAGCCATCTGGTGATCTGGAACTAACAGCCAGGATACCACGAGGAATTCGGCCAAGCGTTTCCTCGATATAAGTCATATCTTGAGTGGTCAGTTCTGTAGCAGTCATGTCTGTATTTCCATTGAAATTACTAAAGAGGGCGCTATTTTAGGGTCTAATAGATTTTTATGATAGAGTTGCACACTTTATTCAAAAAGTTAGCTTTTAAGCTGATTTGATCTATTCAATTTGAACCAAACCAAATTAGGGTTTAGACAGATGTCTCGCACAACAAAAGAAGCATTAGATACTGCTCATAACAAAGTAAGCTACGGCATTGGCCGTCAAATGGGCACTCAACTTTCTGGTAACGATTTCAAAGGCATTAATATTGAGCTGGTTATGGCTGGTTTAGCTGATGCTTACGAAGGTGTAGAAGACTTAGTAGGCATGGAAGAGATGAGCAAAGCCTACACTGAGATTCAAGCTCAGATTCAAAAAGAAGTAGCAGCAGAAGCCGAGGCCAACCAGAAGCTTGGTCAAGACTTCCTGGAGCAGAACAAGTCTAAAGAAGGCGTTCAGGTGACTGATAGCGGCCTTCAATATGAAGTGCTAACCGAAGGTAAAGGTGAAATCCCTGAGTCTACCTCTCGCGTTAAAACTCATTACCATGGTACTTTCATTGATGGTCGTGTGTTCGACAGCTCTGTTGAACGTGGTGAACCAGCAACATTCCCTGTGAATGGTGTGATCAAGGGTTGGACAGAAGCATTGACCATGATGCCAGTTGGTTCTAAGTGGAAGCTATATATTCCTTCAGATCTTGCATATGGCTCTCAAGGTGCATCCGGTTCAATTCCACCAAATACAGCGCTTGTATTTGAAGTTGAACTTCTTGAAATAGTTTAATTCGTTACTGAATAATTATTTCTGATAAAGCCTGCATATTTTTGCGGGCTTTTTCACATTTGTTTCCTTTCTTTCATCATTTCCCAGAGTACAATGCTGTTAAATTACAGCAGGTATGAACTGGATTCTGTCTGTTTTTATATAAATCTCTAGCCTAAGGGACTCAAATGACGCGTCTTATTAAATTACTTACAGCGTTCTCGTTGGCCTTGTGTTTTTCTTCTTTTTCCTACTCTGCAAGCAAAGCTGAAATCGATGCGAAGTCTTATGCTGCCGTACAAATTCTTACTCAAGAAGTACCTGGTGCAGCCCAGCTTATTAAAGATGCTTATGCAATGTTGGTATTTCCTGAAGTCTATGGCGGAGGCTTTTGGTTTGGCGGAGAGTATGGCGAAGGTAAAATGTACGTAGATGATTATACCTACGGCTATTATAACCTGGCGTCAGCAAGCCTTGGGGTTCAGTTTGGTGCCCAGGTGAAATCGGAAGCGATTCTTTTTATGACCAAAGAAGCGTTTGATAAGTTTGCCGAAGTAGAAGGCTGGGAAGCCGGTGTCGATGGAAGTGTCGCTCTTGCCGAGCTTGGCGTTGCTGACAGCATGAATAGCAATGTTATCCAGGAACCTATAATTGGCTTTATCTTCTCAAATAAAGGCTTGATGGTTAACTTAAGCTTTGAAGGCACCAAGATTACTAAAATTCAAAAATAGGGAAGGGGCTTTAAGCCCCTTTCAGGCTGCTGACAAAGTTCAACAGTTCAAAAACGCCCAAATTTAGATTCAAAAAGTGTTCAAATAGGGCCATTTCTTAAATCTTTTAATGTTTTTGGAATGCTTTTTCTTAGTCAGAATGGCAATCATAAAAAACATGGGGGTTTATCAACACTCTGGGAAGGGGCTTTAAGCCCCTTTTGTTGTTCTGAGCGATTGCCTTATACCTTAAACTGGGCAGTAAGATCACTCAGTTCATTTGCAAAGTCGGTAAGTTGTGAAGCCAGTTCGGTCACCTGATCAGCTACTTCAAGGTTCTCTCCGCTGGCTTCTTCCACTCGAACGACGTTCTCATTCATCTCATCAATCGCCTGACTTTGTTCTTCGGTGGCTGTCGCCACCTGGAAGTTCATATCGTTAATTTGATCGACCGCAGAACGAATGGAGGCGAGGGCGGCACCGGCCTGATCCACAGACTCAACCGTCTTGTTGGTCGATTCCTGACCGCGATTAATTACTTCTACCGCCTTACGTGAACCCGATTGCAGTTGTTCAATCATATTTTGAATTTCGTCAGTGGAATCAGCGGTTTTCTGGGCAAGACTTCTTACTTCGTCAGCAACCACAGCGAAACCTCTTCCTTGTTCCCCAGCGCGGGCAGCTTCGATGGCTGCATTCAGGGCGAGAAGGTTGGTTTGTTCTGAAATACCACGAATAACGTTCAGAATGCTTCCAATAGACTCTGATTGATTACTCAGTTCATGAATGACTTCCGCAGCGTTTGTCATATCAGAAGAGAGTTGCTGGATCTGTGTAATTGAAGTGCTAACTACCTGATGGCCATTTTCAACATTTGAGGAAGCATCTTTAGCCAAATCAGCAGCACTGTTGGCGTTTTGTGCAATTTCCTGAATGGTTGAATTCATTTCGGAGATAGCCGTAGCCAGGGATTCGATGCTCATACGCTGAGAGTTGGTTTGCTCCTGGCTGTATTCCGATTGCTGTTTAACATCTTCAGATAAGGAAAGTACACCGTTAGAGCGTTGAATAACTTGCTGAATGATGTCCTGAAGCTTCGTCACGAAAGAATTGAAACCATTGCCAACCTGACCTACTTCATCATTGCTGTGTACACGAATACGCTTGGTTAGGTCGCCTTCGCCTGAACCAATCTTTTCAAGAAGCTTCGCCGTAATGCTCAAAGGTTTAACGGTTTGACTGATTAGTAAGGTGATTGCGAATACAGAGAGCGCAATAATAACTGCAGTAATGGTAATGGTTGTTATTGCTGAAGCGTTGAGGCTGGCATAGAGTTCATCTTCAGGTACAACCGCCAAAAGGTAGTAACCCAGCTCGGAGATATAATCAGACGCGATTAAATAGTCATTCCCCTCGGATGTCTGTTGGAAGGAGGTAAATGCCTTACCAGAGGTCAGCTCTCGTTTTCTATCAGAAAAAATAGCGGTTTCACCAATATTTTTGCTAATTAACGATTCATCAGGGTGAACAATGATACGACCTTCACCGTTAACCAGAGCAACATAGCCCGTTTCTTCGAGGGTATAGCTCTTAATGAGCTCACTTAATTCGTCAGCATTAAGACCAAGACCGGCTACGCCTTTGCCGTTACTAACCCGAAAATTCATGAAGAGTGTTAGAGGACCGCTGCCTTTAAAGTAATCAAGACTTAATTCACGCTTTTGCCCTGAGTCTAAGAAACCATAAAACCATTGATCGTTGGCATTGCTGCGACTCATTTGTTTCAGTAAGCCAGCTTCTGTGAAATAGTTATTTGATTGATTCGAGACGTAAAATACAACACTGGCACCGGATGATTTTTTTACTTGCTTAAAGTAATTCAGGATGTGTGGCTCTAGTTCCGAGCTTTCGTCTTTGCTGATCCAATCTTTGAGGTAATAACTTTCAGATACTAATTGAGCACTGGTGATAGGCGCTGTAATTTTTGCCGTGATGGATTGACTAATACTGGCCAAAGCTGCAGGCAGTTCTTGACCAACAACACGCTCGCCCATCAAACTTTTCATTAAAGAGTGACTTAGCGTTGCATTAACCAGCATTGCAAATACAAAAGCTATAGAGATGAATAGACTAAGCTTCTTCTTGATGGACATTTGTTTGAGCATGAAGACCTCTTAAATACTTGGCTGCACATGAATAATGCGTAGTGTTCAGTATAGATCGGCCTGTGCAGGCTGTTACTTTAATAACAAATGCACCATCTATGGATTAGGTTAAACGGAAAAGGGATGTCACCAAATCTTTAAACCATACGAGTTCCGGTTCATTTTCCCTGGAGATGTGGCTAAACAAATGAATGTCCATGGCCGGGGTTTCTAAAGGAAACCTGTGTTTCTCAAGTAAGGGATTCTCTCTGATTAAAAGCTCGCCATAACTTTCAGGCATCGTAAGTAACAAGTTGGTTTCTGAAATCACTTTACTGGCTGCAAAGTAATGCTGGCATCTAAGGGAAATATCGCGGTTTAAACCGTATCGGTTTAATTCCACATCTTCAAAGGTCATGCCGGTGCTTCGATAGGACGCAACTACATGTCGCTCAGTTAAATAGGTTTCCAAGTCCAGGATGGTTTGAATGTTTGGGTGATCTATTCTTGAAATCACACAAAGCGATTCAGAGATGATATGAGTACGCTCGACCTGGTCGGAAACTGCCTGTGCTACATCAATAACCAGATCCAGCTTACCAATGGATAGGTCATGCTCTAGTGTTTTTCTGTCATGTCGATGACTGACTACAGAAATACCGGGCGCTACTTGTTCCAGCTTAATCATAAGGGGCGGTAAACACGTAGATTCCAATACATCTCGCAATCCCAGTTTGAACTGAATCTTTGAAGCGGAAGCATCGAAGTTTCTTGCCGAGAATAAAGAACCATTTAATGTATTGAGTGCATTGTGGATGTCTGGATGTATGCGCTCTGCAAAAGGAGTTGCCACCATCTTATGACCTTGGCGAATAAACAAAGGATCATTGAAGAGATCCCTTAATTTTGACAATGAATGACTGATTGCGGGTTGAGTAATAAAGAGCTTGTCAGCCGCTTTAGTTAGATTTCCTTCAGAATAAATCGCTTCAAAAACAGTGTAGAGATTAAGATCGATTCTCATAGATGACGCTCGTGACGATAGTACTATTAGCTCTGTTTATTGTTCTATATTACAACTATTCATTGGATTGATCATAGGTAAGTTCATAGGATGATGGTAAATCAATGAACAAGATAGGAAGAATAATGGACTTTTCTGCATCTCAATCTGGCGAAGAAATACTCCAGAAACTCAAAAAATTCATGGCAGAGGAAGTATTACCTGTCGAGGCAGACTATTTCAGTGAACTCAAATCCTTAGATAATTCCTGGGTTGTTCTCCCGATTATTAATGAGCTTAAGAATAAAGCGAAAGCGTTGGGCCTTTGGAATCTTTTTCTGCCAGGCAGTGCGGTCGCCAAAAGTGAGTTGTTGCAGGCTGAAGGTGTACCCGGCGTTTTAAATGCGGATTACGCATTGATGGCCGAAGAAATGGGCCGAAGTTTTATGGCACCGGAAATCTTCAACTGCAATGCACCAGATACCGGGAATATGGAAGTTCTGGTTCACTACGGTTCAAAAGAACAACAAGAGCAATGGCTTATTCCACTTTTGAGGGGGGAGATTAGATCTGCCTTCTGTATGACCGAACCTGACGTTGCCTCATCGGATGCAACCAATATGGAAGCAACTGCAGTGATTGAAGGTGATGAAGTTGTTCTAAATGGACGCAAGTGGTGGAGCACAGGAATAGGACATCCTGACTGCAAAGTTCTGATCTTTATGGGGCTGACTCATCCTGATGGTCCTAAGCATGGTCGTCATTCCATGGTGTTAGTGCCAAAAGATGCCGATGGGGTGAACGTTGAGCGTATGTTGCCAGTGTTTGGCGAACTTGATGAACCTTATGGTCATGGTGAAGTAAGTTTTACGAACGTCCGCTTACCTAAGTCAGCCGTCATTGCTGGTCCTGGCCGTGGTTTTGAAATTGCGCAAGGTCGTTTAGGGCCGGGTAGAGTCCACCACTGCATGCGTGCGATTGGCGCTTCCGAGCGTACGCTTGAACTACTGATTGATCGAGCCATGAAACGAGAAGCGTTTGGTAAGCCAATCGTAAACCTTGGTGGAAACCGAGACATTATTGCTAACGCACGCATAGCCATCGAGCAAGCACGTCTACTTACATTAAAAACGGCCTGGCTTCTGGATACGAAAGGCATCCTTGGAGCTATGAGCGAGGTTTCCCAAATCAAAGTGGTTGTTCCCAATATGTTACAGACAATCGTTGATCAGGCCATCCAGATTCATGGTGGAGCAGGTGTCAGCGAAGATTTTCCTCTGACATCCATGTTTGCTTATGCACGATGTTTACGTCTTGCTGACGGGCCGGATGAGGTTCACAGAGGATTAGTAGCCAAACTTGAATTAATGAAATACAAAAAATAAAGAACGAAATCGAGAGGGAAGGATGAAAACAGTCATTATTACAGGTGGAGCAAGTGGCCTAGGTCTAGCGCTTGCCCACGAATATGCAGCGCAAGGTTACGCACTTTGTATTGCCGATATTCAAAAAGAACAAGGCGAAGTGGTTGTAGAAGAGTTGCAGAGCAGAGGAAGCGATGCGTTCTTTTTCCACCTGGATGTAAGTAATGAAGATCATTGGAAAGAACTTAAAGAGGAAGCCTTGAGCCACTGGAATCAAGTGGATGTTTTGATTAACAACGCCGGGGTGGCATCAGCAAGTTTACTGGAAGATCAAAGTATTAAAGATTGGCAGTGGTTGCTTGATATTAATCTCACAGGCGTGATGTTGGGTTGCAAGACCTTTCTGCCTCTCATGAAAGCTCGTGACAATGGGCACATCATTAATACTGCCTCTATGGCGGGTTTACTTCATGCGCCCTGCATGACTGCCTACAACGTTTCTAAAGCGGGTGTTGTGGCGCTTTCAGAAACCTTAAAGGTTGAAGTGAGTAGCTGGAATATCGGTGTCTCAGTTGTATGCCCTGCGTTTGTTCAAACAAATCTCACGGACTCAATGAGAACGACCATTCCTGGCGTAGACAAGACCGTCAATCGATGGATGGCGCAATCATCTGTTACCGCTGATGACGTAGCTAAAGCCGTCTTTAATGGCATGGAAAAAGGTGACTTCTACATTCTTACTCATCGAAAAGAAAAGCTGTTCTGGTGGCTGAAGCGTGTAAGCCCCGCAGTATTATTAAGCTTGATGGGAAAAACCTCAGGAAAACAGATTCGTAAAATTGTCGAGAAAGGGCTGGGGGAAAAGGATGCCATCTTCTGATCAAAACTCATCAAACCTTTTAGATCAACCCACTGAAATTCGTTCTGGTGAATCCATCGATAAAGACGCGGTAGATCAATACCTGAAAGCTCATATCGAAGGGCTGACAGGAGAACCAGAAATTAAGCAATTTCCTGGTGGTGCTTCCAATCTAACCTATATGGTGAGCTATTCGGATAGAGACGTGATCTTGAGGCGACCTCCTTTTGGCACAATTGCCAAATCTGCACACGACATGCTTCGTGAAGCCAGGGTGATAGATTCTCTTAAAACGGCTTATCCCTATGTACCTGAGATTTTGGCTATTCATAGCGAAGCTGAGCACACCTCTGTTATCGGTTGCGATTTCTATGTTATGGAGCGTTTGAAAGGCATTATTCCAAGACAGGATCTACCGAAGGGCTTAACACTTAACGAAACTGAGACTCGTACACTTTGTACCAATGTAATTGATAAGCTTATTGAATTGCACTCAATAGAACCTGAAGACGCCGGTCTTTCTTCGTTAGGTAAAGGTGAAGGATACGTGGCCAGACAAATTAAAGGCTGGTCTGATCGTTATCGCAAAGCCGTAACGCCTGATGCATCAGGGTTTAAGGAAGTGATGCAATGGCTTGATCAAAATCAACCAGAGGATATAGCTAACCGGGTCATACACAATGATTTTCGATTCGATAACGTAGTCCTTGATCCTGATAACCCGTTCAATGTCGTGGGTGTCCTTGATTGGGAAATGGCCACGTTAGGCGATCCATTAATGGATCTTGGGAATTCATTAGCCTATTGGGTCGAAGCTCAGGATGATCCACAGATGCAGTTTATGCGCCGTCAACCAACGCACCTGAAAGGCATGTTAACCCGCCAAGAGGTCATCAATTACTATCTTGAGAAAACCGGATTTAAAGTAGATAGCTTTGATTTCTATGAAATCTATGGGTTGTTCCGGTTAGCCGTGATTATCCAGCAAATCTATTATCGTTTTTATCATGGCCAAACTCAGGATAAACGCTTTGCCAGCTTCGTACATGCAGCAAATTATCTCGAACAACGGTGTATGAAGCTGATTAGTAAACGTTCGCTTAAAGAAGAGACGATTTAATGGCTGAACTTTATCTTATTCGGCACGGCCAGGCCTCGTTTGGTGCAGAAGACTATGATCAACTTTCATCTCTTGGTAAAACCCAATGTGAGCTGTTGGGTGCCTTCTTTGCCAGGTTTATGAAAGACAGTCATGTTTTTACAGGCACATTGAAACGACACCATCAGTCTATGCTGAGTTTCTATGATGGATTTCATGGCAAAGATGGGGTTGGTCTAGAAGTAGGAGAGGATAGTCACTGTTTTTCCGAATTGGATGAATTTGATCATGAGGACGTTCTCTTCAAGGCTTTCCCTGAATTTCAAAGCAAATCAACATTAGCTACCGAGTTGGCCAAGAGTGCACATCCCAAAAAGCGTTTTCATGAACTGTTTGAGCTTTCTCTAACTCGATGGATTTCCGGTGAACATGATGATTACAAGGAATCATGGACAGCGTTTCAGCAGAGAGTCTCGCAAGGCTTCTTGAAACTCAAACTTTTTGCTAATGAACATGCCGAAGGGGCGGGTAAGAAACCTCTGGTTGTATTTACTTCCGGCGGGCCAATCGCGGCCATAGTTAAAGAAGTGATGGGGCTTTCAGAGAAGGCAACCTTCGAACTGAATGAGAATCTGGCCAATTCAGGTGTCAGCCGAATTTTATTTTCGAAAGAAAAGCAAAGTATCTCCTATATTAATAATTTCAGTCACTTACAGGACAAACCTAATCTTATTTCTTATCGATAACTTGACTGCTTTCCAGTGAGTTATGGATGAACAAGGATAATAATATGAATGATTTATTTGATCTTAAAGGCAAAGTAGCATTAGTAACTGGCGCTAGCCGAGGTATCGGTGAAAGCATCGCAAAAACGCTGGCATCTGCCGGAGCTCATGTCATTGTTTCCAGCCGGAAAATCGAAGGCTGCCAGGCTGTTGTTGATCAGATCAAAAGTGAAGGTGGCAGCGCAGAGGCTATTCCATGCCATATCGGTGAGATGGAGCAAATCAAGTCACTCTTCGAAAGCATCAAGGATAAGCATTCAGAATTAAATATTCTGGTTAATAATGCTGCCACCAATCCTTACTTCGGTCATATTCTTGATACGGACGAAAGTGTTTATCAGAAAACCGTTGATGTGAATATTCGTGGTTATTTCTTCATGTCAGTTGAAGCCGGAAAGATCATGAAGCAACAGGGTGGCGGTTCAATCGTTAATGTGGCTTCTGTGAACGGTGTGATCCCTGGACATATGCAAGGTATCTATTCAATTACTAAGGCATCTGTGATTTCGATGACCAAATCCTTTGCAAAAGAATGTGCACCTTTAGGTATCCGGGTTAATGCTCTGTTGCCAGGCCTAACTGACACCAAGTTCGCTTCAGCGATCACTGCAAACCCTGCAATCATGAAAATGGCGCTTGAACACGTGCCGATGAAGCGATCTGCTGAACCGGATGAAATGGCTGGCGCAGTTTTATTCTTTGCGTCCGATGCTGGTAGTTACACAACAGGCGCGTGTTTAAATGTTGATGGGGGATACTTAACCGTATAAATCCGGTTCAGCATTAGCTAAGCTTGCCGTTACAGTCTAATGTAGTTAAGAAATCCAAAAGGTATGGAGGCGCTAGTTACGCCTCCCAAAACAAGAACAAGAACAAGAACAAACGGTACCTGAAGAGGCAAGTAATGAGCGTATTAATCTATGGCGCTTATGGTTACAGCGGTGAATTAATCACACGTGAAGCCTGTCGGCAAGGGCTAAAGCCAATTCTTGCCGGCAGAAATGCTGAGAAACTCAAGAAATTAGCTGACGAACTGGATCTTGAGTTCCATTCATTCGATCTAAACCAGAACGATATTCTTACGAATACGCTTCAAAATTCTCAGTTAGTCATTCACTGTGCCGGCCCGTTTTCTAAAACGGCCAGACAGATGATTGATGCTTGCATCAAAACTAAGACCCATTATCTCGATATCACAGGCGAAATAGATGTCTTTGAGTATGCTCATAGCCCTAATGTTGACAATGCAGCGACTCAGGCCGGAATCGTCATTTGTCCCGGAGTAGGATTTGATGTTATCCCAACGGATTGCCTTGCGAAGACGCTAAAGGAGTCTATGCCTGATGCGGAGAAATTGGTACTTGGTTTTGCAGGTGGCTCTGCTGTCAGTCCGGGAACAGCAAGAACGTCTGTGGAATCAGTGGCGCAAGGCTTATTGATCAGACAAGATGGACGAATCGTACGAAGTAAGTTTAAACAACGTTTAATAGATTTTGGTCACGGCGAAAAGACCTGTATGGCGATCAGTTGGGGGGATGTCAGTACGGCTTACCACAGCACAGGTATTCCTGATATAGAGGTTTATCTACCGGCATCTGCTAAAACGTTGAGTGCCATGAAAGTGCTTCAAAAACTGCGTTGGTTGTTGAAGCCGGGGTTTATACAACATATTTTAAAAAAATATGTTGATGATCACATTGAAGGGCCGGATTCGAATAAACGAAGCGTTAATCCATCAACAGTCTGGGCTGAAGCGTCTAATAGTCGCGGACAGAGACTACAGGCCAGAGTTAAGACGTTGAATGGTTATGAGGTAACGAAATTCGGTGCTGTTCACGTTGCCAAGGCTTTATTGGATCAGCGATTTTCAGGGTGTGGCAGTATGACGCCTAGTTTACTGCTTGGAAAAGATTTAGTATCTGAACTCCCAGGCAGTAGCCCAATAACCGTTATAAATCATTAGGAAAGGAATCTAACTCATGCGTTCATTTATGACATGCCTATCAGTCTTAGGGTTAATAGCTCTTTACCTTACTATGTGGCCAACACCTGTTTCATCCGTCTCATGGCAAGCGCCTGAGAATAAGGGCTATATAGATGAGTTCTCAGTAAATAATAAGCTGTCTTCTGTTGAGTTGATTTCATTAAATGGCGAAGAGGGGCCTGAAGACTTTGCGGTTAACTCTCAGGGAGACGTGTTCTTTGCTCTTCTTGGTGGCAAGGTAATGAAAATTGATGCTGAGAATAACATAAGTGAGTTTGCTAACACTGGCGGTCGACCATTGGGCATAGAGTTTGCGCCAAATGGTGATTTGATTGTTGCTGATGCCTATAAAGGGCTACTTTCGATCTCTAAGGAAGGTGAGGTTAACTTATTAACTGATAGCGTAATAGGCAGCCAAATTCGATACGCCGATGATGTAGATATCACCTCTGAGGGAATTATTTATTTTAGTGATGCTTCAACCAAATTTTCAGCAAAAGAATACGGAACCTATGCCGCAAGCTTACTCGACATTATGGAACATGGAGGTCATGGCCGGGTTTTGAAGTTTAATCCGGAGACGCAAGAAACAAGCGTAGTAGTAGGCGGGCTTCAATTTGCTAACGGCATTAGTATTAGCCACGAAGAAGACGCTGTTTTGATTAATGAAACGGGTTCTTATCGTGTCTTAAAGCATTGGATCTCTGGAGATAAGGCGGGAACAACCGATGTTATTCTGGAAAATTTACCGGGTTTTCCTGACAACATAAATAAAGGCAATGAGGGGCGCTACTGGTTAGGGCTTGTTAGCCCAAGAAGTGATGCATTAGACGCATTGTCAGGTCACGGTCGCATTCGTGATGCAGTACAACGTCTACCAGCTCAATTAAGACCTAAAGCCCAGCTGTATGGCCATGTGTTAGCTATTGATGGAAACGGCACTGTGCTTACAAGCCTTCAAGATCCTGAAACGACGTATAGCTATACAACCGGAGCGGTAGAAAATGGCCCCTGGTTGTATGTAAGCAGTTTGCATGAAAAGAAAATTGCCCGGTTAAAAGTGCCTTCTCTTTAGTCAGTTTTGATGTATATCAAGAAATAAGTGATTGATATTCAATCAATTATACGAAATGAGGCTTAGTTAGCAGAAGCGTATTAGCTCACTTGGTATTATATTTGTGTGTTTTTTGAACATGTGAATAGTAATTAGGCGAAGACCTAAGCGTTAACAATTGAGATTGATACGATGAATACCCATAACCAAACAGGCAGTAATTCAAAGAATGTGTACACATGGCTTTGGTGTTTGATTGCGACTGCCGTTTTTAGTTTAGTGTTTACACTTTAATTGACTGAGACAAGAACAGAACCACTCGCGACCGTTTATCTAACTTATGTAACATTATGTTGCTGAATTAAGTTTCATGGTCTTTATTTAGAAGTAACTCATTTGGAAAAGCCAAGTCACTTTCCGTTAGTAGATGAGGGTTAACCATGGTTACTTTAGACAATGTGGTGAGTTACGATAACTGGGTTCTAAATTACGTTAAAGGATACTTAGTTGTATCCTGGTCTGCAGTAAGTGCTTTAGTTTATATGATCATTGCAGAAGCGCTCTGATTTAGAAGGTCAGTTATCGATAAAGGAGTAGTGGAGACACTGCTCCTTTATTTTTGTCTGTAGGTTTTATGAGCGTAGATCCTACTAAATGATACCTGCATCTAAACTGGCTGACATAGCTAAGCCAAGATCTGAACACTGCTCCAGAAACTCTGATTTCCAGTCGCCACGGCAAACCAAAGGCGATTGAACCAAGCGCCAACGCAAACCTGTTGTAATTGTCTCTATAGCACGTAATGTCCCTGTACCATCATGTCCAGCCCGGATATAGAAGGTAAAAGGTTTTCCCTGGGTTATGTCTAAACAGCCGTAATAACAGCGATCAAACATGTCCTTCATGAGACCGCTCATGTAGCCGAGATTCTCAGTCGTACCTAAAATGACCGCGTCTGCTTGAATAATGTCTTCTGGTTGGACTTCCAGAGGGGGCAGATAGCGAACTTCTACATTATTGATGTCTGAATGCAAAGCTCCTTCTATGGTTGCCTCTGCCATTTTATTAGTATTGGGAGAGGGAACAGTTGCAATCAATAAAAGTTGTTTTTTTCTGCTCATTTGAGGAAACCGCCGTATTATCGTTTGCCAATAAGTTCAGTTATTCAGATGTTATTTTATAGGGAAGCCTTTCTCTAAGGATAGGAAATCATTTATGTCACAGACATCAATTATCATTAAAGCCTTAAAAAAATGCATAAAGATGAAAGGAGCAACCTATTCGGATGTTGCTCAAGCCCTGGATTTAAGTGAAGCCAGTGTAAAAAGACTGTTCTCTGAACAAAGTTTTTCCTTAAAACGTCTCGATCAAGTGTGTGAATTCCTGGGGATGGAGTTCAGTGATTTGGTAGAAATCGCAAGACAATCGAGTCAAATACGCTGTTTAACTATCGAACAAGAGACGGAAATTGTCAGTGATATTGCATTACTGGTTGTAGCCAATAGCGTTCTGAACCGCTGGAGTTTTCAAGACATCCTTTCTACCTATAGTATTAGCGAGACACAGCTCATTCAACATTTGGCTAAGTTGGATCGCTTAAAGCTGATTGAATTACTGCCTGGAAACAGAATAAAAGTCTTGGTGGATAGAAACTTTGCCTGGCAAAAACAGGGGCCCATAGAGCGTTTTCTTGAAGAGGTATTAATCAAGGAGTTCTTTAACTATGGCTTTAACAAACCCAGCGATAAACGACAGTTCCTGGTTGGAATGCTTTCGAAAGCGTCGAACCTGACCTTTCAGAGAAAACTGGATCAGTTGGCTGAAGAGTTTCATCACCTGCATATCAATGACGAAAAGTTACCTGTTGAAGAGAGATTTGGCATCAGTGTAGTGACTGGGATGCGACATTGGGAGCCTAAGGCATTCGAAGAGATGCGTAATAGAAAAGATCTCCGCGAATTCTAAAGCTCCCAAGCCGGGGGATGAATCTGTGTTGTTAACTATTTAGTGATTATTGGCACTGGATACGTCTTCTCATTATCAGTAACAACGCCAGAATAAGAACAGCTCCCAGACCGAAGGAACCACCTCCTGAGCTTGGATAGGCACGCGTTGTGTTAAAGGCCGGTTGATGTGAATCCACTCGATTATCCTTAACGCCTTGTTTAATGCGTTGCTGCTTGGCATGAGCTTCCTTTTCAAGTCGCTTGGCATTCTCACGGGAGATATTCAGCTGTTTAAACACGTCTTCGCGGACAACAATCATTGAGGTGTAATCAGTGACCAAACCATACTGTTTAGCTATGTCGATAATGGCTTGTTTGGAATCAGAGTCTTCCCCAAGATAGTCCATTTTGTTTTGCAAGGCTTCGATGCTTGCAAACGCCCACAGACGTTCGATTTCCGGGTTGATCTCACGCTGTCTAGGGAATTCAATATTAGTTTTATAGACTTTCTTTTGTCCTGAAACTTTCCCTTTGATTTCTATGTCGGCTTTGCCATCCCCCCAGTAATGACCAAATACTATCAGCTGCTGACCTCGGTAGATTGAACCAACACGCTCCGGCGTTACATCAGTCACTTTAACGCCATCGAAGTCGATCTCAACATCGTGAAAGGCTTCATGTGTCAGTTTTTCGGTAGCTAACATTAACTTTCCGACAATGTCGTCACTGTTCGAGACGCTCATGGCAAAGCCGTTAGATATCTGCGTCATACTGTCTAATAACGGCCTGTTGGCACTGTTCCCCATGACAAAGGTAAATAAACGAACATCGTAACGTTCTAACAGTGAAAGAAAGGACTTTTTCTCAGTGCTTCCTACATTTGCAACGCCATCCGTTACAAGAATAATGGCACTCGCTCGGTCTGAATCCAGACCAGTAATGCCTTCTTCTAGACCGTTGTATAGGTTAGTTCCGCCAGTGGGTTGGGTTGTTTCCAAGACCTTAGTGTATCGAGCTATGTTTTCTACCGTCGCTTGCGTGTAATCATTTGTCAGCTCTGTCGCACTGTTGTTAAAGAGAATAATGCGGAATCGATCATTGGCATTCAATTTGGAAAGGCCTTTATTGACACCTTCAATCAAACTTTGATATTTGCCTTGCATAGAACCTGAGTAATCTAAAACGAATACCCAATCTCTACCTTGAGATATTTTCGCAAGGTCATCGCCCGGTGTGATGGTCATCATAAAGGTCCCTTTGCTCGCACCTGGTTCTTTATGAGTCACCATATCAATGGAGCCAGGCAATCCCTGTTGGTGACGCCAGTACACAACAATGTCTTGATCCAGTTTAGTTATGTTTTGACCCGTTGCACTAGGTTGAACCGTTTGTCCTTCCAAGGCCGCAGTGGTATTGGTCATGCTTATTGACCACTGCTGATTAGAACTTGCCGAGGCAATAGCCTGTGGATGTTTAGGAAGACGTACATCGTCGATGGGATAGGAGGATCTTATGTCCATGTTAAAGCTGAATGCCTCGGTCACCACATCGTTATAGCTCCAGAAAGCTAGCTTCTCTTCATCAACACCGCCATCTTCCAGAGGGTAGGTGTAACTACCAATACCATGATCTACATGCACAGGCTGGAGATAGACCAAACGGATTTTTACATCTTGTTTCGGTAGAACCGGATAAACCGAGCTATCAAATGACTTGTATTCATCCTGTTCTGTAAGGACGGTTTCTCGACCTTGCGCCTTTTCTTGTTCGTAAACGTTTCGAGCTTCTTGCTTTTCAAGTACCTCTCCGGTTACAGGCTTTCCCTCAATCCAGTAAGTGAATTCAGCAACGGCGTCTTTGGCCGGTGTAGGGAAGGAGTAGATGGCTTCAAGAGTGATGTCATTGGGGTTTGAGAATACTTGGGTGACAGAGGTAATGGCATATCCATCTTCAATAGAAACCTCCACATGGTGCTGTTTGATTTCTAGTGAGGGGAATTGACTATTGATGGGCGCCATTAAGCCAGCCGCATGGGTAACATGACTTATGAAAAATAAGAAGGGAACAAAGCTCAAGGGCTTAATTACACTCAGATGTTTGAGATAGCGTTGAAGTTTCATTTTTCTCTCCGTTTTAGGTTTTGGCCAATTACGGAGACAAAATTAGAGATAGTTAAATCATGAAACAAACGAAACAGCGTAAGTCTCAAGGAGAGGTGCTGTTAGTATTGAAAATCAATACTTATAAGGAACGCTTATTCTTCATCTTCCCACACCCACCTAAGCGGTTCACCGAAGTCATCGTAAATTAACTTCTTCTTAGGGGTTTTATTCGTGCGAGGTTTTGCAGGTTTTTTAGACTTTTTCTTTCGGGAATCAATGGCTGCTACAACATCATTTACATAACTTCTTTCTTCTTTGGGACCATCAAAAATCACTGGTTCTTGCGCTTTCAGAGGCCCACCTTGAACACCGGTTACACCAGATTGCACTGATTCAATCTCGCCGCCTTCATTTTTATATGCACCAATCTCTTGATTGAGCATTTCACGAAGCTGTGCTTTGGTGGGTTTCCGTTTCATAAAGTAGGGCGTAGCAGTTATTTAATATGGGTTATTTGTTTTTAATTAAAGATTAAGAGTATCACGAATTCAGCATACAATACTTCTCTCGTCTCTGAATGCATTGCTGAAGTGGAAAGCTCTAAAAACCATGATTATTGGATCAGATAATCCCAAATTGGTGGTATTAATCAACCACAATCTTCCTGAAGGAACCGCCAAAGATCAATCTAATGGCAAGGCAATGCCGCTTACGCCAGACTGGATGGCTCAAATCATTGCTAAAGGTGGGAATAATTGGCGCAAAGTTTTTAATCTTTACGCCAAGCTTTGTTTTACTTTTCGTGAGGAAAATAACACCGAATCATCATACGCTAGTTGGCAACTTTATCGGGATGAAGCGCTTTTAGCGGACTCTGAGCCTTATCAATTAGTGTGCTTGTCTGGAAAAGATTTGAAACGTTATTACGAGCAACTGTCTGACAATACTCTGGTTTTGGTAACGGGCAAGAAATGTGCGTCTGAACTTGGAATTACTAAAAATTTACATTGGCTCGATCAAGACTTTGCTCAAACCATAGGCCGTAATGCTTTGCTGTGCCCATATTTTGATTATCGGCAACTATCGAACATTAAACTGGAAAGATTGAGTGGGCTGATTCAAGAACGAATCAGCCCTAAATAGGAACGGATCAATTAAGAACCGTTTACAATGACTCGAATAGCTTCAAGTTTTATCTGACAGCCATCAATCGCAGACAAGCAAGTCTCACGTTGATGGATCAACGCGTCGATTTCTTCTTGTCGGACGTTCGGGTTATAGCTTTTCAGCGTATTCAGACGATCAATCTCAAGACCCAGCTGGCTATTCGCTTTATCTTTTGCATTCGAAATAATGCCTGAAAGTTTCTTCTTAGCTTGGGATTCTGCCAGTTGGAATACCTTATAGATCAGATCTTTCTGAGATTTCACCACTTCGTGACGCAGCGCCTTATTAATCTTCTGGCGATGCTCATGAATGTGCTGATCTGTTAAGTATTGCGTGAAGTCCTTACTGTCATGAGAAACTACATGGCGAATGACAGATTTTGGCATAAAGCGATAACATTGGCTGGCCTTGGATGCCTGAACCACTGGCGTGTGCAGCGTTTCAACATACAAAGTCCCGGCTGGTAATCTGTGATCTTTAATCAGCGTGAAAGCAGCATTGCCGTAGTGATGATCAAGAACCAGATCCATCACACCTGTTACCATTGGGTGCTCCCAGGTCAGGAAGTGGAAGTCTTCGCGTTCTAGTGCTCGCTCACGAGTATAGGTAACAGTGACCGGTTCGTCGCTAACACCAGGGAAATGGTCGGTTAGCATTTGCTCGCCCGCCTGAACCACCCAGGTGCTCTCTGAATGGCGTTCACGATCAACGCCAAAGCAATTGAAGGCTGTGTCCATAAACTTCTTGGGATCATCGAACTCAAAATCTTCGATATCATGACAAATTTGTAAAGCCGCTTCAGGTTGACACGAATTAAGCTCAAGAAGGCGGTCACGACCGTTTTCAATTTTAGCTTTCAGTTCCGCATTGTCTTTAGCCGTCGCTTGAACCAAGTCATCGATGTCTGTGTTATTCAATGAAATGATGCACTGGTTCAATTGCTCCTGGTAGCGTTGAATCAAGGCTTCACCGGTCGCACATGATTGACTAAAGGCTGTGAGACCTTCGTCATACCAGCGCTTGTAGATCTCCTGCACACTGGACTCGAAGTAGGGCACATGAATGTTGATATCTTGTGTTTGACCAATGCGATCCAGACGGCCAATTCGCTGCTCAAGCAGATCCGGGTGAGAAGGTAAATCAAACATCACGATGTGATGAGCAAATTGGAAATTACGACCTTCACTGCCAATTTCAGAACAAATCAACAATTGAGCGCCTTCTTCCATATCGGAAAAATAGGCAGCAGATCGGTCTTGTTCAATAATCGTCATACCTTCATGAAAGGCGGTGGTACGCAGACCTTCACGCAAGCGTAAATGTTCTTCCAATGCCAATGCGGTTTCTGCATTACGACAAATAATCAATAACTTTTCTTTTAGCTGCTTATACAACTCAACCAGATAGTTAACTCGCGGGTCTATTTCAATCCACTGTGCTGCCTCAAGATCGGTTTCAGGCGTTAAGCTGGTACTGGAGTAAAGCTCAGGTTTCGGAAGCGCTTTTTCAACCAAGATACGCTGCGGGAAGCCTTTGATTGCTGAACGGGTGTTTCTGAATAAAACCCGCCCTGTGCCATGGTGATCAATCAGATGATTAATCAGTTGCTGTCTATTCTCGCTTGATGAATCCGTTTTCATCTTACTGATAAGATCGGTTAGCGATGGATCATCAGACATCTGTTGAATGCGATTCAAGCTGTCTTCAGAAACAGTTTCAGAGTCAATTAGCTCATTAATAGCGGATGACACTTCAAAGTAACTTTCTTCTTGAGAGACAAACTGTGAAAGATTATCAAAGCGCTGAGGATCAAGAAGGTGCAAACGCGCAAAGTGTCCTTCTACGCCCAACTGCTCTGGCGTTGCGGTAAGCAATAATAAACCTGAAGCTTTATCAGCCAGCTGTTGAACGTGTTGATATTCCGGACTGACTTCCTCTTCAGACCAATGCAAATGATGGGCCTCATCGACAACCAGTAAGTCCCAGTCCGCAGACAGTGCAGATTCCAGAATGGCTTCTTCATTCCACAGCTTGTTTGATATGAGAATGAGTTGGTTTTGTTCAAAAGCCTCAGGCTCAAGTGCGCGCTCTTTATCATAGACACTGAAGTGCAGATTGAACTTGCGCAACATTTCTACCAACCACTGGTGCACTAACGTATCGGGTACCGAGATCAGAACGCGATTCGCGCGACCATTCATTAGCTGCTGGTGAATGATCAAACCCGCTTCGATGGTTTTACCCAAACCTACCTCATCGGCTAGAAGAACACGCGGAGCAGGGCGGTTTGCAACATTGTTTGCAATAAAGAACTGGTGGGGTGTTAATGAAATACGAGGCCCCATCAAACCAAAATAGTCAGCGGTTTCTAGACGCTCACGCTCAAGAAGACTCTTATAGCGCAAATGGAACCACTGACTGCCATCGATATTACCAGCGGCTAAACGATCCCAAGGGGCATTTAAGGCAATTTGATCACTGATTTCCAATTCAGGCAGAGGCTTAGGTGTGCCATTTTCATCTTCCACCAGGTAAATGAACACGCCATTGTTATCGGTAAATTCAACAACGGTATATTCATTCCCTTCACGATCAGTGACCTGATCACCAATTTTGAAGGTGATTCGTGAAAGAGGTGCATTGGCTGAGGCGTAGGTGCGTCTTTCATCCGCTGCTGGAAAAAGAATCTCGATCATTCGATGATCAACTTGAGTGATGATACCTAAACCTAACTCAAGTTCTGTTGTGCTTAAATAACGCTGACCTACTGAAAAACTCATAAAAACCTCATGCACACATACCTATTAAGGCGCGCCATTGTAACGGCTAAAAAGATGATATCAATCACACATCGCAATGTTTTAACTGAAAAACAAAAAGAATTAACAAGCGACCGATAGATGTAACCAATTTTACACTCTATGTTTAAAACAGAGCTCGTGGCATTATTACTTTAGAAGATAAATCCTTTATTCAAAGTTTCACCTTCAACGTTCAGTTCTTTCTTGTTTACGACGTCACTTTTAAGAGGAAAAGACATTTGCTGATACATGTAACCAAGAGTCTGATCCCTTTTTTAAATGGTCAGGTTCAATCCGCGCACGCAGGTTCAGATGTGATCAAAAAGCGCAGCATAGACGCAAATGCAATTTGGCAATGGCATGCTCATAGATTTCCTTATGGAGATTCGTGTTGCCTGCTAGTGTGTCATGATCAAACCGGATTTGTACTTGTCCTGCCCGGGGTTGAGAAGAATGAATACGATTATCTGTCCGATATAGTGAAAGATTATCTTGTTGGCTCTATTGAAGATTTAGGGTTCAGTGCAGCTCAGTCAAAACAATTATCTCTGACTTCGGGGCCTGTGCTTTTTGACGAACAATCAGAAAACTCTGTCAAAGAAATGTTAAGTGTTGCCTGGCAGGATTTGCACAACCTCCAGGTGGATCGTCCAAATTTATTGTTATGGAATCCGCTTAGATTGAATGAGTTAATTAATCAGCGAATTATAAAAAAGGACGACAATTGGTGTCGTCCTGATGAATTGTTCAGAGCTTTGGTAAATCAAGAGCTCTCTAAACTGCCTTAGTCATTTTGAAGCAACAGCTTCAAATAGGCTTGAATATTGACCATATCCTTCTGTTTCCAGAGTATCGACTGGAATAAAACGAAGCGCTGCTGAGTTAATACAGTATCTCAATCCGGTAGGGGCTGGGCCGTCTTCAAATACATGACCTAAATGGGAGTCTCCGAACTTACTTCTAACTTCAGTACGAGGTAAGAAAAGTTTGAAATCCTGTTTTTCAACAACAAAATTGGTATCAATCGGTTGGGTGAAACTAGGCCAGCCAGTACCTGATTTGTACTTATCAGTGGATGAGAACAACGGTTCTCCAGACACGATATCAACGTAAATACCATGAGCCTTATTGTCCCAGTATTTGTTCTTGAAAGGACGCTCTGTACCGTCTTCCTGAGTCACTTCATATTGCAATGGTGTCAGGCGCTTTTTAATCTCGTCTTCAGATGGTTTGGAATAAGTTGCGCTATGATTGTCAGATACCATCATGGATACCCCATTCTTTTCAGCAACAATTTGAGCAACGGTCTTAGGGTTTGTTTTGCGGTCTGCACCCCAGACAGAATCCAGGAATTGATCCCGACCTGAACGATAACGATAGTACTTATATCGAAGTGGATTGGTTTTGTAGTAATCCTGGTGGTAATCCTCTGCAGGCCAGAACTTAGTCATCTCGATAAGTTCAGTATCAACAGGTTTGCTGTAAACCATAGCTTGTTCAAGCAATTCAATAGACTTCATTGCCTGTTGCTTTTGTTGATCTGAATGATAAAACACTGCAGGTCTGTAATGTAGGCCACGGTCTACGAAGGATCCTTTACTGTCAGTAGGATCAATATGCCGCCAAAAATAATCGAGGACTTCAGGGTAGGTAACAACATTTTCATCAAACGTTACCTGAATGACTTCAATGTGGCCGCTAGTACCGGAAGACACTTGTTTATAGGTAGGGTTTTCGACGTGACCTCCTGCATAGCCGGAAACAACATCAATCACGCCATCCAGCTTTTCCAGGTCAGATTCAGTACACCAAAAACAACCGCCGGCCAAGGTAGCCTGACTGTATCCATTAGACGTAGAGGCTTTGGGCATTTCATCTTGTGCAGATAAAATACCGGTAGAAACGACATAGGTGGTTAGCGATAAGAACGCTATGCCCAAACCAGTAGCGAGTTTTTTCATTCATGTCTCCAATGCTTGTGCAATACGCATTCATCTTTATTTTAGTGAGATGAATGTACCTGCAGTGCAGGGTGCCTTTATTAATCGTTCTAAGGTGTTTGATTAATCAACTTAAAAGATCAGACAGGAGAAGAGGAAAAAGGTTGCCCCTTTTTGCTCCTTTTTTATGAATGTTCTCTTGAAACAGATTTAAATTAGAAATTCAGAGCGTGTGGTAGGGTTAGTTTTGAAGATGCCACCAAGAGACGTCGTTACTGTTGAAGAGTTAACATCTCGCACTCCACGAGCCTTCACACAGTAATGGGTAGCATCAATAGTGACAGCAACGTTATCAGTCTCTAATAAAGTTTGCAGTGCAATTAAAACCTGCTGGGTCAACCGTTCTTGAACCTGAGGGCGTTGGGCAAAGAACTGTACAATTCGATTGATTTTTGAAAGGCCAATAATCTTGGTTTCAGGGATATAAGCTACGGTTGCCATGCCATCGATTACGACAAAATGATGTTCGCAAGTAGAGGTCAGGCTAATGTCCTTCACCTTAATCATCTCATCTACCGACATCTTGTTTTCGATTAAAGCGATTTTAGGGAACGACTGGTAATCAAGGCCCGAGAAGATCTCATCTACGTACATCTTGGCAATGCGGTGCGGGGTTTCGGTAAGACTATCATCACTTAGATCAAGACCTAAAGTACCGACCACTTCTGTCATTAATGACTTAATGCGTTCGTACTTCTGTTCAGAGCTCAACCCCGTATCGACAAGCGGTGTTTCCAAACCTTTTTTAATCAACGCTTCACGAACACGTTTTGCTTCTTCAGAAAACATTACAGGCTCCAAACTGGTACAAAGTCGTGGGATGTCTTAATCTATGTTAGGCGGGCAACTGTAACAAATTTTTTATCAAAATCTAATAATTCTGACAAAAATAGTCATCTTTTATTGAGCAACCAAAGATTAGGTGAAATTTTAAGAAGAGGGTGCAGTTGTTTTAAAACTCTGCCTGCTAATTAAACCGTTAAAATATTGAGCGAGTTGTGGATATTCTTCTCGCCACTGGCTTTCCTGGAAGCGGAATGAATACCAATCAAGTAAGCAAATAATCGCTATATCACCCAGACTGAACGTCTCATGGCAAACAAAACGTTTACCGCTTAATTCTTCATTGAGATAGCTTAATCCAGAATCGATCTTTCCTTGTTGTCTCGCAATCCAGGAAACGCTTTGTTGATCCATAGGTCGCTTCTTCTCAAGAAAGATAGCAATAGCGGCCTCACAGGTACCATCTGCCAAGGCTTCTGCCTGCTTAACTTCCAATGCTTGCAGTGAATCAGTCGGGATTAATTGAACTTTAGGTGATACGTATTCCAGGTAATCTGCGATTACTGCAGAATCCGTCCAGATCTTTCCTTGATCAACAAGAGCTGGGACCTTACCAAGCGGGTTGTAGTTAATTACGTCTGAGTCTGAATCCCAGGGAATGGACTCATGTAGATCATAGGCTAGGGACTTTTCAGCGAGAATTACACGTATTTTGCGGGCAAAAGGGCTGGTAAGAGAGGCAACTAATTCCATAAGAAATCCCTAATCTTAAACTATTTGTTATTCCATATTTTAGCAACCGCCCGGTCATTACCGAGAGCGCCAACCACTAAACCGACAAGCCCTAGGCATCCAAATACTACCACAGGAATGTAATACCCTGGGTCAGCTTCAGCAGGAATGAGATAGCACACAAGAGAGGCTAGAAACGAAAAAATCACACTGATAATAAGTAGAATTTTTCGGTTCATAGGCTTATAGATGAATTCTTCATCGCCACTTTCAAACACATTAAGAATAGGGAAGAAAAGAGTTCGAAGGAGTTCTTTCATGCAGTTACAGCTCACTTGTATCGTTGTATTACTGATAGAAGCACATCATACATTACTCGAGAAACAATTCGATATTTTATCGTTTATACCATGAGTGTTGCACTTATTATCTGAATTCAGGATTAAATGACAAAATCATACCCCTTCTCAGTACAAAAAACATCCAGCACCTATACTGTATTTACCCTGTTAGAAATTGCAGTCTTGTCCAACGAATCGTGTCGATGTTACGAAAGTATACATTTTATAAGCACTATGAACTTTAGGCGAATACTAACCTGCTTAACCAACCAAACGCCTGTAGCTCAATGAATTCTGGGCATTGCTGCGGATTTTAGTGTAAAAGCTCTAAGTGTTTACACCGTCAAAATTCAATGAAATGACATAACTTTGTCATTGATGGGCAACTTTTTACGTGCTTTTATTTACAAAAAGTTACACATGATTTAGCGGAAGAATCATAAAAGAATTAATATAACCTTAGGGACTCGATGATGGAAACGAAAGACTCAGTGATCAATCAGCAACTTGCTGGCAAACATATTCTAATAACCGGTTGTACTGGTTTCTTAGGCAAAGTTCTTCTAGAAAAGCTGCTAAGAACCAACCCTGATATCGGTGGTATTCATCTACTGGTAAGAGGAAGCCAGAAGTATTCCTCTATCCGCGAACGCTTCGAAGCTGAAATTCAAAGCTCAACAGTATTTAATTATCTTCGTACTGATGATGCAGCTGCATTTGATGACCTATGTGATGAAAAAGTGCATGTGGTTGCAGGTGAAATTACCCAGCCGAAATTTGGTATGTCTGATGATGAATACCAGGCGTTGGCAGATAAGCTGGATATGATTGTGAATTCAGCGGCCAGTGTGAATTTCCGCGAAGAACTGGATAAAGCACTTACCATTAATACGCTTTGCCTGAAGAACATTATCGAACTGTCTCAAGCGGGCAATGACATCCCTGTTGTTCAGATTTCTACCTGTTATGTGCATGGCTTCAACACAGGTGATATTTATGAGGAAACAAAAGCACCGGCTGGTCGTTCGTTCCCTCGTAATGAAATGGGGCAGTACCTGATTGACAGTACGGTTCAGAAACTTCAAAAGAAAATCACCAAAGTAAAAGAGAAAGCGAAATCTAAAGAACAGCTTTCAGAAATGCTGGTAAACCTTGGTATTGAAGAAGCCCATAAATATGGCTGGAACGATACCTATACATTCACTAAGTGGATGGGCGAACAACTACTTATTAAAGAGTTATACAACAAATCTCTTTCTATCGTGCGCCCGGCAATTATTGAAAGTACGCTTTTAGGCCCTCAGCCTGGTTGGATTGAAGGCGTCAAGGTTGCTGATGCTATTATCTTCGCTTATGCACGAGGTAAAATCGCCATGTTCCCTGGTGATTCAAATGGTGTAATTGATATTATCCCTGCTGACCTGGTAGCAAACTCGATTGTTCTTGCGATGGCAAAAACCTTCAAAACACCTAATCAGTGTCATATCTATCAGAGCTGTAGTAGTGGCTCTAATCCAGCGCGTATTGGTCAATTGCGTGACTATATGGTTGATGAAGGTACAGCTAACTATGAGGCGTATCCAAAGCTGTTTAAAGGTAAGCGTCCAGCAGACTTTTTTCCACTAGCGCCTCAAGCTGCATTTGATAATGCGCTTAAAGCTGTGCAACTTCCTTTGGATGTGGCTCAGCGAGCTAAATCCATTCTTGGCCTGCACGATGAGAAGATGGACTTCCATAAGAACATCGATACCGCAGCTAAACTTTCTACGGTTTTTGCTTTCTATGCTCAGCCAAAGTACAAGTTCCACAATGGTAAACTGCTAGCTTTGGCTGAAGAGCTTGGGGTTGCCGGTGATGAAGATTATGCCGTTGATCCAAAGCTGATCGATTGGAAGCATTACTTCACTAAGGTACACATGGCAGGTCTTGAGCAGTATGCGCTTATCGACAAGAAAGCGGGAGCATCTGCAACAACCGAAAAAAAGCCTAGCACGGCTAAAGTAAAGAGCTTGCGTTCAGGTAAATCTCAAACAGAGACCAGTGCGAAAAAAGCAAGCTAGCCGCTTTAATCGTTACGAAAGCCCTGTTCAAGCATATTGAATGGGGCTTTTTTGTTTTTAGTATTTAAAAAAACTTCGATTGTCATTATCCTCTCTTAATTCTTCACTAACTCTTATTTAACGGTTATTTGTAATGTCTGGTTCATTAAAAGATCAACTCTTAAAAGCAGGTTTGGTATCTGAAAAGCAGGTTAAAAAAGCAAAAAAAGATACGTATCAAAAACACAAAGAGGCCCGTCATGGTGGCGAAGCAGTTGTTGACCAGGCAAAAATTGCTGCTGCAAAAGCAAAAGAACAAAAACTTGCCAAAGACAAAGAACTGAATGCCCAGCAAAAAGAAAAAGCTGAAAGAAAAGCCATCTCGGCCCAAATTAAGCAGTTGATCCTGACGAACGCAATCACCAAAAACCCTGAAGGGACTGCTTACAACTTTCCTGATGGAAAAAAAGTTAAGACCATCTATCTTTCGGATGCAGAAATTGAGCAGCTAGTTAAAGGTCGCCTTGCGATTGTTAAACTTGGTGATCAATATGAAGTGGTTCCGATGCCTGTGGCTGACAAGATTGCTCAGCGAGATGAGTCTCGTCTGATTGTTCAAAACGAAACTCAAGAGCTAACGGCTGAGGAAGAAGACTGGTATGCCGACTATGAGATCCCGGATGATCTCATGTGGTAAACCTAAGGCCGCTTAGGCTGTGTTAAAAACTCACAACCCAAATCCTTGTTGTGAGTTTTTACTTGACGTACATTTCTATTGGTTATTTCTGCTTTCGCTTTAGGAAGGCTCCGCTCTCAGCGTGATCGGTATAGGGGAATTGATCGAACATCGCCATTCGTTCAATAGTATGTGTTTTAGACAGCGCCTCTAAATCTCTTTGCAGTGTTTCCGGGTTGCAAGATATATAAATAATGTGCTCGAAA
>Ga0255768_10001141_pt1 | contig 27705 bp, 15 predicted proteins | sample 071ome_33_FD_179983 | JGI IMG/M metagenome (GOLD analysis project Ga0255768, IMG submission 179983) | Coastal salt marsh microbial communities from the Groves Creek Marsh, Skidaway Island, Georgia - 071412AT metaG (version 2) | ecosystem: Environmental > Aquatic > Marine > Intertidal zone >...
TCTTAAAGTATAAATTGCACTTGAAGCTGCTCCTACTACTATGTCCCCATCAACAAAATCAGTACCAAGACCAGATACTTTTAATTTATTTGTAGCAGCATCCCAATTTTTAACAATACCAAATGCACCAGAAATAGAACCAGAAACTCTCTCACCAACTATGTAATTTCCAGATGCCACTGTAGATCCAGCAGAAATTGTTATAGTTGGATTAGATAAGTATCCAGAACCAGCATTTATTATTCTAATGGTTGAAATTCCCCCACTAGCATTTAAAAATGCTCTAGCAGTTGCAGTTGTTCCTGCAGCAACATCTGGAGCAGAGAATGTTACAGTTGGTTCAAAAGTATATCCAGTTCCAGAATAAGTTGTAGTAACAATCCCTATACTTCCAGATGTAGAGATTGCAACTCTAGCTGAAGCTCCATATCCATTTCCCCCATAAAAATTGATACTTGGAGATTCTGTGTACCCGTATCCTGGATTCTCAATATAAATTTGATCTAAACTTTTAGCTACTGTCAATCCTTTACTTTGAGTCATCACCCCAACTAAAATTGATCTATATCCACTTGTTGGGGCATCTACAACTAAGTTGGGTGCTGATGAATATCTATATCCCCCATTCAATATGTCTACATATTGAACTCCACCAACAACTAATCCAGTATATGCAGTTGCTGTTACTCCTAGACCAGAAAGAGTTAATTCTGCACCATACCCAATGTCTTTTAATTGATAATCAACTTCTGGATTTCCTGTTGTAATTTCCTCATCTTCAAATTCAAAGAGTTCACATCTCAAATCATAAACATAATTTTTTTGAAGTTGGAAGAATGGTTTTCTATTTTCAACATATTTAATCTCCATCAAACTATCAGAAAGAGGAACATATATTAAGTCTCCTTCCATTGGTCTGGTATAACTACCAAATCCATCAGTAGTTTGCATCAATGCAGCAATATAATCATCAAATCTTTCTTTTGAAATTATAAAATTCATTTCATCTTGAATTCTTACCCCAAACTTAGACATCATAAAGGAATTATTATCAAATCCTTCATAATTAACTAGATAAGCTTCTATTGGAAATGCATTATTAAATTTGGAATATATTGCATCACGAATGACAGATCCCTTGTTAATAATTTTTCTGGGAAGATAGTAAACTTCTATCCCGTACATCTTCAATTGTTCGTTTATAAGGTCTTGAACTAAACCTTGTTCTCCAGATGTTCCTTGAATGAAGTATGGATTTAACATATCAGCCTATAAGATCCATTGGTGGAAGTTCATAAGTTGTCATCATTTTATCTTCTATTGATTGCAATTCCCTAACTGCATCATCATAAATTTGTCTACCATTAAGTTCAACTCCACCTGGCAGTTTAACTCCTTGGAATTTAATTAAGTTTTGTCCCCACTGCCTTTTAATTAGGGATGTGAGGTACATTTTAAGAAATGAATCATTATAAACTTTTGTGAAATCAGATGGATTTAAAATTCTATAGCATTCAATTAATAGATAATCATCAGCATTGAGAGTATCCCAACTAGTATCAATATACAATCTATTTTGTCTTTTATTAAATCTTATTTGCTTTTCTGGATTTACAATCCAATCAATGTCTTCTAGATATCTTTTTGTCATATAATAGTTCATCATCTCAGTAGAACTAAACCAATATATGTCATTCAAAAATAGTTGATAATTTATATTAAACATGTTGGATGCAATAGTTCTATTGTCCAACTTAAATACTCTTTCAATACCTATTACAGCATCTGGAACTTGAATAAAGTTGCTGTTTTCCTCCCATTCAAAAGTTCCAATATTTGAACTTGCTGTAGTAATTTCTACATCTAGATTATTATTATCTGCTTTAGATCTTCCCCTTTCAATATCATCTGCAGTAATTTTATACTTGAGAAACATCTTCTCAACACCATCAAAATGCCTCTCATTGAAAAATTGCAAGGCATCATCCACTAAATCATCCAATTGCTCTTCAGCAATGTTGATTTCCAATACTGGTGCACCAAGTTTACGTAAACAATAATTAATTAATTCTTGTCTTGATGCTGGTTTTGCCATTATTCTAAGTTTTTAACTATTTAGAACCAAAACTTTGCTCCATATAAATCAGAGTCTCTTGCTGTCTCATATAGAGTTTTACATAACATTTGCACAAATTTCTTAACATATCAATGTTAGTGCAAGTATCCAATTCTCTAGAAATTTTTTCAAATTCAAATTGTTTAGAAACTGATTCCAGTTTCATTTCTTCATGATTCATAAAGTTTCCTCAAGAGACTTTTTATTTCATTAATAGAAGATTTAATGTCTTCTATTTCAGATTCCATATTAGAGATTTTTTCTTGTTCTTGTTGCTTTCTTTCTCTTGTTTTAATATACTGCTCAGACCCAACTTTGTCAGTATTAATTATTGCATTAGTGGAGAGGTCCCTAAGTAAATTAGGATGACCCTCCACTTTTGCATATCTTCTATTTGCCATTATGCTAATGCTATTGCTCTAAGTTGTCTGATAACTGGTGGAAGTGCTTGATTAGTTGTTGTTCCAACTATCTTAATTGCAAATCCAGTAAATTGTGGAAGATCATCAGCAGTGAATGAATACTCCCTAAACTCACCTTCAAAACTACTTGGAACATTAGTATCAGATCTTCCATCATTGTTATCAGAATCTATTACATTACCATTTACATCAATATTTTTATATCCAGGGAAGAGTTCCCAAACCTGATCTTCATCAGGAACATCAGATCTATAGATCTTATACAACATCCTTACATCAGAAGCTGCATCTCTATAGCAAGAAATAAATGCCTTAATTGATGTTGCACTTTGCTCAAGTGAAACTTTCTTGCTTATGTAAACAAATGAATGTGGATCACCTGTATTGGCATTTACTCTAGAATCTGTGGCATAAGAACTTATTCCTACAGGTCTATTAATCATGAAAGATTCCATATCCAAATACACCTGATCAATATCAATGATTGGTGAAACTCTAGAATCAGTTGTTGAGAGATTAAGTTCTAAAGTAAATGATTTTTGACCCTCAAATGCTGTAGAGTTTAAAAATTCAGTTTCATTTTCTTTAGATGCTACAGTTCTTAAAGTATCAAAAATATTAGTTTCATAAATGTCAATTTGCTCATATCCTTGATCAACAAATGCAATCTCAGATCCATCTATACTTCTTTGTGAGATAGTTCTAACTCTTCCAGTTGTAGTAGTTTTATCTGGAACTGTTACAAAGTTTTCATTCAGTTTGAATGAACTAAAGTTTTTATCTTTTCCAGCATAAACATTTGCCCCACCACCAAATTTATCAGTGGTGAATGTACTACCAGATCCAACTTGAACATAATATGAATCTAGAGTTGGTTTTGGATTTGCTAGAATTGTGTGAGTTGTGTTTATTTTGGATAGAGGAACATTATTAAACTCATACTTAGATATTTCAGTCTCTGCCTCATATCCTATAGAAACTGTTCCAAATTGTGATCTAGAAATATCACCAAGAGCACCTGACAAGACACTATTATACCCAATAATTTCATCCCCAATCAATGCATATCCAGTGTGTAAAGAGTTAACTGGAGAACCATCATAATAATCAAATCCTAAAGTGCTTGCTATACTAATAGATGAAGTCTCAGTTGCACCATAAGAAACACTAATTTTTGTTGGGATTGAATCTGGTCTGACTCCTGATATAGCTACCTTTTCACTTGGGAAATGCATTCCATGATTTGGATGATTTATCAGAATATGTCTGCCATCATTTAAAGAATCTGCATTAGTTGAGATAGTATAAATTGGATTTTCAGATAAGATATTTTCAGGAACAAGTGATTGCTGTGGCGCATTAAACATCCTTACAGTTCCACTAGATGCTGTAAAATTAGCTCTCCTTAGAGTGAATTTAATATCATCTGAATTGCTAGGTGTCCAAGTGCTACCATTTTGTGCCTTGAACATGACACCCATTGAAGGTTGTTTGTTAATAATTACTTTTCCAATTTCTTTATTTTGGGCAGTAGATATTTCTACTTCACCCATCCTTGAATGCCATACAAAATAGTTTGGAGAATCTGATACAATTACAAGAGCATATTCCCTTCCACCCTCAAGTCTAACCATCTTATCAAAAGTGAAGGTTGTGGGAACTGATGCATTTGTGCTAGTTTTAACTTGACTTGGCATCAAAACCTTGCTCAATCCAGGAACAACTTTATCTGGAGTTCCAGGATATCCATTTACAGTCTCTCTTATTTGAACTTCAACTGGGATAAAATTATCCTTTTCAAAGAAGTATAAATCAACAGAAGATAGTGTAATTCCAGTTTCATCATCAACAATAAATGTTTGTGCTAATGGATCATAGTATACAACATAAGTTGGTTGGACAATAGTTCCTTTTGATGTAAAGACATTTGATGCTTCACTGGTAAATTCTCCAGGAACTCCAGCTGGTGCTTTTTGTGTTGTTATTTTTGCAGTAATAGTTCCAGTTCTAAAGTTATGTGCACCTGTCCAAATAGAACCAACGACTGTACCATTGTCATCAGTAACAAGTCTATTATCTGCAACTCTTGCACTTGCTTTGCTAGAAAGACCATAGATTCTTGATCCAGTTCCCATATTTCCCCAGAAACTGGTTGCATAAGGAACTTGCAAAGTTTCAGTATCAACATTCAAAATTGTTGATTGTGGACCATACAAGGAAGAAATACCAACAGTTGGACTGTAGGGATTTACATTGTATCTAAATGTTGGATTTAGGATTGGACCATCTTTATGATCTGGAGTGCAAATTCTAAATGCACAAGTTCTATTTCCTTGACTATCAATAGCAATACAGGTTTCTCCAGGTTGGAACGACCCAACAACATTGGTAATTTCCAGTAATTTAGGGAAACAAACTGACCCTGGTGGGACAGCATCAATTCCACTAATAGCCCTACCATCAAATATAAACTTAAATCTAGTGCTTGGTTTTAGTCTTGTGGCAACAAATTGAATATTCCTTGCTCTCATGGTAGGAATATTTGTATATCTATATCCAGTAAAGGCAGTTCTGTTACCACCACCTCTTATTCTACCAAGGAATATTGCTGGACCATAAATTGTCCAAGTATCAATTTTTGGATTTAACTGCAAAACTCCAACCCAAGTGACAATATCAAATGGATTCACACTTACAACTCTACTTGCAAATGGTTGTTTAAAGTATTCAACTTCATTATAATTTAGAGTAATGGTATCTCCAGTTCTAACTACATTTGTTGAAGTTGTTGATCCCATATCAAGTTCAGATTTTGCAATTACATCATCTGAACTAATAAAGCTGAGATCTACTCTATTATTAGTAATGTAAGGTGTAAATGTTTCATTTTCAATAACTCCATCAAAATCTGGATTAGTTACATCTGCTATTGAAATATCTGCAAAATTTTCAACAAAAAGTCCAGATTTAAATCTGTTTAATCCATTAGCATCTTCAATTAGTAAACTTTCTGTAGATGACTCCAAAAGACTTAGTGAAGTGTAATATTCAAGATCATCAACTCTATTTTCAATGGTTCTCAAATCAGCCATGGTATATCTCTTATTGTCAGTTATGGCAATTTGAATTTGATTATAATCTTCAACATTATACAAATATGCAGTGCTTGTTATTGTAGCAACATCAAGAACCTCCCCAGACACCTGGGGAACTATTGGATCTTCTGATGGTTCCCCCAGAACAAGGTTAAATTCTCCAGATTGATCTAAGGTTAACTTGTCAACTCTTGGGAGATAGAAGTCATAATCAAAGGTAATACTTTCATCTGACGCTAGCACTTGAGCAGCAGCCCCACCAGCAGAGTCAAATGATCTGGATGTAAAGTCAAATGGACTTCTGTTAGATGCAATATTATATGGACCAACTCTTGGTCTGATATCAATAATGTCAGTATTTCTTATGCCAGCATAACTTGGAATTTTTTTGCCATACAGTGATTGTAAATAACTATTAACTGTAATTACATCTCCAGAATCTGCACTGTCAAAATTAAAGACATCAAAGTAAATTTTTAGTCTTCCAGCAGGTTCTTGGGATCCTGGTTTTCTGATAAGTCTTCCATAGTCATAGAAGTTTCTTCTCTGACCATTATCCAGAGTATAGTTGCTTAAAATATTCTTGTCGCCTGGATTTGATTGGCTAACAGTAGCTGTGTACTTGCTTTCTAAGAATGTTATTTTCTCAGATACAGATGGTCTAGCCTCAGTCTTATATACTACATAAATTTGACTGGTATTTTTTACCTCTAAAAATGTTCCAACTGCACCACTTTCTGTACAATAGAAATTTTCCCCTAAAATAAAATCTGAAGTATTTGACAGTGGACTAATAATATCAGATAGAGCAATCCATGGAATCTCTGGATCTCCAGTTCCAGATGCCTCATAAACTGCATGAACTTCAACAATATCTGGAAGATTTAATGAAATTTTATCATCATCAACCCTAACTCCATATAGTGTAGTATTAGCAAGTCCAACATTTCTTGGCGTTGAATATTTGGTTTTATCTACAACAATACTGTTACATCTTTGGTATTTTTTCTTTTTGGAACTTACATTAGTTTTAATTTGGGTTGATATTAAAACACATGGACCAGCAGCAACTGATAACCCACTGATAGTTCCTTCTTTCCCACCAGATGTAAATGTAAATGTTGCATTAGTCAAGTTTTCAATAGATCCATTAGCATTGATTAGGGTATATCTTTCTTCATCAAAACCAGCATAAACATAATCAGTGCCAACCAAACTGGGAAGAGTTGCTGTAGTTGATAATTTAACTACTCCAGTATTTTGTACTTTTACTAAAGAACTTGAATTTTCTAAGTTTATAGATGCAATATTTTTATGGGATAGTTCATTGTAAAGATATGAATTCTCAGGTCTAGAAATTTCTGGTCTGATGACATCAATATTTTGAATACTATAAGTTCCAATTCCAACATCACCAGTACAAATATTCGTAACAGTTGTCACTCCAACAACAGTTACAGCAGTTTTTGAACTATTAAATGAACTTACTCTAGCATAAACAGATGAAGTAAATCCTGTTGGTTGATAAGATACAACATCATTAACTTTTACTGAATCAGTAAATGCAGTTCCATTTCCTCTAGAAATAGTAGCTATTCCAGGTTCTGCTGGATTTCCATGATATGTTTCAACATTAAAAGGTCCAACCAATGTTGATGAATTTAAAAGAACAGTATCTGCAACAAATCCTAATCCATCTGAAACTGATTTAACATCATTGATTGAATAGTCAGTTACTGTTCCAATTGTAGCAGATGTGCTACTAATTCCATTAATTACTAAACTTTCATTTCTAATGAATTTTCCAGCAACTTGATATAAAGAGAATAGAGTGTCTCCTTGAGTTATGGTTGATGCATATCCAGTTGCCCCACTATTAGAACCTTGAATGTATGATCCAACTGGTATGCCAGTAACTGGGATATCTGTGTGTAAATTTGTGTAAGTTTGAATATCAAATAACTTCAAATTAAATTGACTTGTAGCATTTTCATAAGAAGTGTTATGATGCTCAAAGTCATAAACCCTAGCATAACCAATTGTAGTAACTCCAGATGTAGCTGGTTGTTGATTTACTAATCTTTGACCATTTAATGCAACAACTGCACTAGTAGAAAGTCCTACTTTAGGTGCAGAAACTACATTATTGACTCTAATTAAATCTCCACCATAGAATACTACAGATGAAGATTCTACTTTTTTTGTAGTTCTTGGTTTTGGATAATCTATTACAGTATCATATGTTGCTACTTCATATCCTTTAATATATGATTTTCCTGGGGATACTTGGATTAATCCTAGACTTTCTGATGGGGTACTACCTTGAGAAGTTTTTTGGTCTTCTAGATATACTCCATTATTTCCAAATCTATCATTCAATGATTCTAGAACTTTTAAGTCATATGGGAGAACTGTGTAGTTTCCAGACTCATCAAATGTTCTTCTTGCAAGAACATCACTGATAAAAGATCCTGTTGTATCTTGTTTAATCTTTCTGATTATACCATTTTCTACTCTAAACAACTCAATGAAACTATCATCATTGTAATCATCTAAAGATTTTTTTGCTAAAGTTAACGTTATAGTAAATCTATCTGCTCCAGGTGCTGCATAGTTTGAAAACCCTTGAGCATTATCATTTAAAGATCCATCTTCATCTGCAGTAACAACATCTTCTGAAATTGCTAGACCAACTCTATATGAAGGGGTTGTTCCATATTGATCTAATATAATTTCCTGCTCTTTTACGTCTACAAAATACCCCCTTACAAAGAATACACCTTCTTCTATTTTTGCAGCAGATCCTGTTGAAAATGGTGATCTACCAACAGGATTAGTTACTTGGAGGACAGGTTCCCCAGTTAAAATAAATCCCTGCCCAACTGGAAGGTCAAAATCAGCTAAAAGTTCTTCCCCTGCAGTAAATAATTCAGTTTCAAAATCAGTTCCAGAAGAAAGGTATTTTACAAAAATTGTAGTTCTTCCTTTATCAGATTCTGAAGATTTTACAATATTTACGATTTTTGCAGTTGTTCCACTGTCTGCCCCAGATATTACTTTCCCAAGTAATTCTGAAAAATATGTTTCAACGTTAATTCCTTTATAGGTAGTTTCTACCTCAACAGCATTATATACTGGTATAAATGCTGTGTTTCCAGGAATTACTACTCCACCAGCATTGAAAAATTTACTGCCAAATTTTTCAATTTGATTCTGTAAAATTGATTGTAATGTGGTAAGTTCCCTTGTCTGTACAGTCACCCCAGGTTTGAAAAGAACTTTATAAAAGTTCTTTTCTGAATCATAATCATCATAATATGGAGTCTTGTTTAGGTTGGTACTTTGGGGCATTTTCTTAGAATTCTAAAATAATTTTTATGTCTTCTCTTTGTTGAGATGCTCTGGTAACAGAAGCTCTGTTATCTACATAAAGTATCTCACCACTCTTGTTATTTATATCTGGGCTTGACATGCCAGAGTTAAATTGCTGTCCAAGATAATATTCCACAGATCCAACAGTAGTTGAAGTGCCATTAAATGTACTATCAATTGGATAGGAATTAGATCCTATTGTTATGTTGGATGAATTATCAAATTCATTTTGATCATAATTAGTTGCTGTTTGAATTCCACTAGAACTATCTGCATACTGATAATCAATTGTAATTATATTTCCAACAGCATAAGTATCCACATAATTAGTTCTTGGTTGAATATACCTAAGAACTTGTGTAGTTGAATCAAAACTGACTAAATTTCCAATTCCACTTGAAGATGATTGAGTTATTTTAGAATCCAATGGTTCCAAAACAGTTGAAGTTGCTAGTTTTGAAGCATAAACACCAGAACCACTACTTTGAGTAAATGTGGCATTTGTTCCAAATGCTTTTAAATTTTTTACAATGCCTACTCTAGAAAATTGGTTTCCAACTATAAAGTCTGGATTAGTAGGATCATTTTCAATTCTACTATAAACTAAGACTCTAGTTGCACCCAACTCAGTGTAAATATCTGCCCCATGACCCCCTGGGGGTGGTATAATCACATTAAATATTGCTTTTTCTCCTCCCAGTGGGGGAAGAACTGAATCCAAATCTAAAGTCCCATAGGTGTACTCAAGACCACCAGCAGTGACTTCTACTGAAACTGGTTTTGATTCTTCATCAAAAACAATACTTGCCTCTCCCCCAAATCCATCACCTTTAATTGGAACACCAGTTAATGTTCCAACAAAATTATATTGAGCTTGCTTTTCAATTAAAATAGTTTCAATTTTCCCATTGAATGCATTAGTTCTAACTCTTGATATTTCTGCATCAGTGGTTGTTTCCCAATCATTTGGAACTGAGATGTAATTTGTAGCATCAAATTTTAATACATCAGATGGGCTCAAGGTGTATAGATACTTCCAAACATATCCATCACTTTCTTTTCTAGGTGAAACATCAGTATGTAATGGTTCTTGAGTAGAAATTACACCTTTATTTTGATTGGATGGTGCAGATCCATTATTTAAACAGATATAGACTCTGTAGTCCCTGTTAATTATAAAATATTGACAATCGTACAATCTTGTTGAAGATGTAACTGGAGATAAATTATAAACACTGTAATCATGTCTATACATATCATACTTTCTTCCAGTCACCCATTGGAGTTTTGGAATAACCCTAATGATATCAGAAGTATTTACTTTCTTGACTCCAAGAATAGTGTCCCTATATGAATTTAAATACAGTTCATTGTCAATGGGATTTGGTTGGGAAGTGTCCCAATCAGTATCTAATGTTGTAGCATTAGGAAGTCCAAGAAAAATGTAATATCCACCTACGGCAACATCTTCAATAAAGTTTCTACAATTCAATAATCTTAATCTATCAGTTACTATTGCAGGCATTTGTTTTTGTGTACTTTATTGCTATTTATTAGCTCTTTCTGTAGAAAGATAGGGGAACTGTGTTTATTCCAACTGGTGATGTGGAATAGGATGTAAATCCTACATACAAATCTAAAAATTCTGTAGAAACTCCAATTGAAGGTGATCCAATGTCAATTTGACTTGATCCTATAGAAACTATAGTTACTCCAATAGCAATATAAGATGCTTCAACATAATCTCCAATTTGAATCAAAGATCCAATACCTGCATTTGTATTAATTCCAATTATACTAGTACAGAATCCATTGAATGTGCCATTTGTTGTTGTTATTCCAACAGTTTGCACTCCAGCAACTACTTCATAATCTAATGAAATTATTTCTATATCCAAAATTCCAGAAGATTGTTTTTCTCTAGATTTTGATACGTACTCTCCATTTATAATAGAGTCTGATTTTTGGGGCGTCCAAGATATAGCTCTTCTTTGTGATGAGGATTCTGATAATCCTCTATCTGAGTAAACTTCTGTCCTAATAGTATCTGAACTAACAACTCTTTGTCCTGTTCTAGTTTTTTGTTCTATTGGCACAATTTCATAGATATCTCTTTGAATCTTTAATTTGTCACCTTCTTTTACATCAGTTTGCGATTGGAAGAATGAGGCATCCCCACTATAACCTTCATAGAAGTAAACTTTTATTTCACTTCCTAATGGGGGTGGTTCAGTAAATTCTAATTGAGATCCTCCTAAAAATGTGTAAGATTCTCCAGGAATTTGAAGAATATCATTTACAAAGATTAGAAGATTATATGATAAATCAATTCCTGCAGTTGGATTAGATTCTAAACTAGTTCTTCTTGTAACAGTTCCTGTTGGGGTAGCAACTGTTTCGAATAAAGTAAAAATACTTCTTCTTCCATTTACTTTATCAGTTAAATCATTTAATTTTCTTAATTGTCCAACATTCCAAGCAGAAAATTCGTCTTTAGCAACCTCATTTATAGTTATATGTAACTTATCATCATTTACTTGAGTAGAAACCCCAAGAACTCCAGATGGGGTTAAAACTTCACCAACCCTATAATTATATCCTTTATTTGTAAAACTTAAGTTTGTAACTTCTCCAAACTCATCAATATAAAGCGATACTGATGCACCAATACCAGCAGATGATCCATCTAAAGGAATATTATCATAAGGCATAGGAGCATCAAATTTTACTATGTAATCATACTCATATTTTGTTACTGTAGCTCCTGGAGTGTGGGAAGTTCCTATAGTTCCAAGTTGACCTCTTACAGAACCAGTTAATTCACTACCTGCATTGTTAATTCCAGTGTATTTAATGAGCTCAGTGCCAATTGCAACATAACCTGGATTGTTTATGCTTACTTGCTGTCCCCTAAAATACTCAAATTCAGTAGTTGATGCAACTGATATAGGAGTTCCATCTGGATCTAAAACATTTACTGTTCCTGTTAAACTGGATGATGTCCCATTGTACAAATATCCAGATCCACCAGTTATAATCCCAACCCCAGTAATAATACCAACACTGTTTGGATATGCAATTCCAAGAGCACCTGATCCAGGCAATTCTGCATCTTCAATTTCAATATAGTATGTAGATATTCCACTTCTATAACCAGATCCAGGATTTCCAATATAAATGTCTGTTACTGTTCCTGCTGCAGATACAACTGCAAACCCATTTGCTGGTATCAATGGAGCATATAAGTTACCACCAGTAACTCCATATGCAACTATAATCCCCCCTCTAGGTCTTCCTCCTACATTGACGTCATATGTCTTTGTTTCATCAGAACCTCTAAACTCAATGTAAGTTTTTCCACTATCTTCCCTGTAAGAAAATGCCTCTTCAGATTCTGGATATTGAAAAATATTATTAATTAAAACTATGCCATTATCAGAACTTATTCCAACTGTACTAACTCCAGAAACTTTTAATTCAAATGATGTTGTAATTCCAGTAAATTGTTCTGAAATATCATCAAATACATAATTTCCATCATAATTAGATCTTTGAAAAACTCTTCCATGAAAGGAACTGTTATCAGTTGGAAGGATTAAAAATAGTTGAAAAGATCCTACTGGGAATCCATTACTTGATGTTGATGAGAATTCTATGAATACTCCATTAAATGCTTTAAATAAACTTTCTGCAAATCTAAAGGTATTGTTAGCACTTCTAATTAAGTAATACAATCCACCATTCTCAAGTTCAACTGGGGGATTTTCTGAGTAAAATATTGCTTGAGATCCTGTAATGATGTTTTCATCAGATCCAGTAAAATATGTAAAGCTATTGTCTGCAAAATCAATGTCTGCTGTTGGAATAACTAAGTTTACTCTTCTTCCTTCTAATGGAGGGTCTACAAAATAGATGACATCTTTTACTATATTATAATTTCCAGATAAAACTTCTGCTGGAGTCTGTGTTATAATTCCAGTAAAAGTAAACTGGGGGGTTCCCATAACCCCAGTTCCCCTAGATACTGAAATATTTTTTGCTGAGTAATCAATAGCAGATACTTTTACTATTTCACTTTCATTATCACCATATACTCTTAGCAAAGATCCCAATCTTACATTTTCCAATGTATCTAGGGAAAATGAAGTATTGGTGTAAGTTACAATTCCAACTGTTGAAGCAACTGCAATTGGAGATTGGATTATATTGTCAACAGAAATTAAACATTTTGAATTTTGCTTTTCTGCTAATAAAGTGTGGTTTGATCCAATTCCAGTAGCAGTTATATCAACATACTCACCCAAAAGTGCTAAGGATGAGGCTAATGATACTCTTATCCTATCCTTGTCTATAACTATTGGATAAACTTCACTTGGAAGATAACTACTAAATCCAATATTCCCTGGACTATTGGTAGAGATACCAATTGAAGTTCCTGTTCCTGGACTATATGTTAACTTTTCTCCAGTTTTGAAAAAATGCTCTCTGACATATAAAATATCAGAAGATATACCTACTATTTCTTCAGATGATCCATTGAATGTTTTATAAAAAATTGGCTCTTGATTATATCTAAGGGGGAAAGAAGTTCTCCCATAGATTGATGGAGTATAAATTGCACCAATATCTGAAACAGGCATTTTTTAAAATATTTATTAGACGTTTGGAGAGATGATTGACTTTTTGATAACTTTTAAATTATAAGTTGCTGAAGATGATGGAGTAAAGGATAAAATGTATTCCCCACTAGAAGAATTATAATTTGTTTCTATATCAAACTCTCCATCATCTAAATCACCAGCAAAACCATAAATCGTATTATTGTTATAAGTTTGGAAATGAACTGCATTTATTTCAAAAATAGATCTTTCTGTGCTTAACCCAACAGTTTTTTCAGCTTCAATAATATACTTTGTTGCTGCAAATGATTCTGATACTGATGCCACTTGGAATTGTGATGCTCCTGTATAAGTAACACTTTCACTTGTAATAACACTCAATGTATTTGTTACTGTATTTGGGGAAACATTATTGGAATTTAAAATCTGTATATTACTAAATGCAGTTATTCCAACTCCAGATATTGGTGTAAACGTAAATTCAACTGCACCACCAACACTTGTTGAGATTCCAAATGTCCCTAAATTTTTAGTTTTTTGTTCTGCAAATATGTTGTATGAGATAGAATTGTCTACTGTTTTTATAAATGTAAATTCAAAAGCATCTTCAACTTTTCCTTGAGATGATGATATTCCAATAATTCCAGTTCCAGAAGTTAAATCTGCCATTGGGTAACTGTAAATAACTTCTGTGGATGGAGATCCAGAAGCTGCATATGTGGATGTTTTTTCAATGCTAGCTACATATCCATATGATGTTGATGCAATCCCAACTGCTACTGGAGCAGTCTCTTTAACAGCAGATATTGCATAACTATTAAAAATATTTCTTGGATTGAAATTAATAGTTATTTCATCACCATTGGATGGGCTTAATGTGGCTTCAATTTCTCCAAGTGGAAGTTGTACATTTCCAAACTCATTATAGAAATCATAATAATATGCATATGAAGTTAGGTTGACAGTAGCATCATTTCTTGTTACAAATAAATCAAATACTTCTGGTTTTTGGAAATCTCCAAAGAATGAAACTGTTGCTCCAATAAAGAAGAAATATTTTAATACAATATTGTCAGTGGTGTCTACAGTATCTAGTGCAATTCTAACAAATGGTGAATTATCACTATCAAAAAGGTTTGAGATGTCATCAATAGGGAGAACTCTGTTGTTCTCTGATAGTAAATAGTCAGATAGTTTTTTGGATGAGAATTTTAAGTATTCTGAATATACTCCTTCACTGTCATCAATGTCCTCTTCAATAACAAAATCAAAATTGCTGACTGTAGATGTATCCACTTCAGATATTAAAGATACATTGACCTGAGAAGAACTTTCTGATTTTACAGTAAGAGTTTTTGCTATTCCAACTGGAAGTTCTGATTCTACTGACAAGTCACCAAACTGTTTATATCCAGATACATGGGATAAATCTGAAACTATTGGTTGCCAATCAGTAAATGATTTCCTACTCTTTAGACTATATGAGAAATTCTGATAGTATTCACTGTCTTGTAATTTTTGTAAAATAGTGGAAAGATTTCCTCTAAAGTCTTTCCATCCAATAACCTCAGAGACACTAGAATCAACCTTTGTAATAGCTTTGAAAGTTTCAATTGAAGATACTTGAGCTTGTGATTTTGAAATTTCACCTTCTATGGTGTCTCCAACTAAAAATTCTGGAGTATCATAAAATTTGATAAGATCAGTTAATGGAGAGTTTGCATCATTATCTATTATTTGCTTACCTGAAACTTTTTCTGCATTAAAGAATGGATATTTCTCTAATACTGGTTCAACTTTAATTAGATCATCATACTTTGAAACTGATGCATTATATGTTGTAGAATCAAATACCCCAGGATCTTGATCTACTTGATATCTAACTACAGCTGCATCTGGAGCACTAAAGTTTGGATTAGTATATGTTACAGTAAATGATTTATACTTATAATCTGAACTGTTAAATCCATTTCCAGAATTGCTTAGAATATTTTCCACAAAAACAGAATCACCAACTGAAATTGGCAGTGGGTTTGAAGTTGAGAATCCAGAAAGTGGGGTCTCTAAAGTCAAATCTACATCATATGGACCAGACCCAGATACAGAAACACTAAGAATTCTAATTCCATTACTATTATTAATTGGGACAATTCTATTGTCAGTGGTTTTTAAATTAGTTCCTGGATCAACTATTGTAATTTTATCTACAGATTGAGATTTAAGTTCAACATTTGCAGAAAAAGTATTTGAAACAACATCATCAGTTTCATTATACAATATTAATGTTGGTGGATTTATATATTTTCTTCCTGGATCTACTAAAAGAAGATCAGAAACTTTATAGTTATTTTTTACTCTTACTGCTGAGAATAAAGTTGATACTGGAGAAAGAGTTTTATCACTAGAATAGATTGCTTCAGTGTTTGATATTTTCACTGCATTGACATTTCCAATAGTTGTAGTTTTTGGATAAAGATTGCAACCTTCTCCAGTTTGAGTTATAATATTCTTTACTCCAGGAACTTTTTCATACGAATTTCCACCATATAGAAGTTTAACTTTAGATATTGGTCCTTTTACACCACTATCTAAAACTTCATATGATAATTTGGAGTTAGAGCTACTATAATCCAATAGTTCTGGGTTAGCACTCATATTATATGTAAATGTGTTGGTTGTAATTCCAATCACAATTCCTTCTGATTGCTTATAGAGACTTTCTTCTATTTTTAATTGATTATTATTAGGAACAGTTGAATCTGAATATATTTCATCAGATGTTGTAATGTTAGTCAATGTATAATATAAAAGTTTTGGAGTATAGTCTGTAATTGTTAGACTTAGTTCTGTTGAAGATTTTACAACTTCTATTCCATTTTCATTACCAAAATAAGAATTTCTAAAAACATCATCACTGTATAAATTAAAATCTTTTCCTGTAATGCTGGAATCTGTCAAGTCAAACTTAACTATTTGATTCTCAAATACTCTAATGTTTGGATTTACTTGACCATCTATCAAAACTCTTTTTTCTGTAGATGAATAACCAACAACATAGGTTGTAGTTACCCCAGAAATAACATTAGTGTTTATTTTATTATTAACACTTAAACCATGACTTGATGCAGTGGAAACATTTACATTAATTTGATTGACTGTTCCAGTTACAACATCTCTTTGAGTTCTAAATCTATGGTAAATTCCTGTTCCTAGTGCATTATATCTCAATAAATTTTCTCTATTTTTGAGATCTTGCTTACTCTGGACTAATCCAATTACGTCTGGGGATAATTTAACCACATACAGATCAGGAAGATCTACAAGATTTCCTGCATTAGTAACTATAGAAGAAGCATCTGTTGTATAGGATACTTTTTCCCCATCTCTAAATTGATTGAATGGTAAGAATATGCCACCATGCTCAACATATTTTGTAATTGATACCCCATAACCAAGGGGGTTAGTTGATAAAGTATTTCCAATACCAGCTATAGTACTTATTCCAACAGAAACTGATTCTATTGGTTTAAAGTAGTAAGAAATATCTTGTTCAGTTAAATTTTTCTCTAGCTCTGGATATGAAAATGTAAATTTAGTTACAAAATCATAGACTGGGGTGCTAAGTGCATATCCAGGAGATCCAGCCTGCCTTAAAACATTTAATTGATTGTTTAAGTTATCAACTCCATAAATTGTTAGAGTTTCTGTACCAATGACTAATCTATCATCTACTCTATAGTTGCCAATTGGAGCTTTGATTTTTATAGATGTTACTATTCCTGTAGTGGGTTCGTCCCCCAAAGCTTGAGTTAGTATCGTAGATGGTGTTTCTACATTAATTTTTCTAAATCCTTCTATTTCTGAAAAATCTGATGTTGAAATTCCAGTTATGTTTACAAATGTTTGAGATTTAAAGTTATGGGTGGTTGTTGCTATTCCAATTATTCCATCTTGAGTTGAAACAAAAACAATATCATTGAAAGTAGTAATACCAGCAGATATTGAAGTTACTGCTACACCAGAAATACTTACAACTTCACCAAATGCACCTAAATCAACTTCTTCCTCTTCAAATTCAACTTTATCCCCAACTTCATATCCAAGACCACCGTCTAAAACATCAACAGAGTCAATAGATCCTTGAGAAACTGCCGTAACATAAGCATCAAAAGCAGAATCTGTAGTAACATTATCAAAATACTCATAGTAATGCTCTTTATCATCAACTCTATATGGTTTAGTATATTTGATGATTCCTAATTCATTAAAGTCTAAGTTTTGATTTAAGTCTAAATCAAAATTTGAACTTTCTGGAATGTAGTTATAAGTATTTCCAATTATGTATGGGAATTCTGGATTATCTGTGGTATCTAAAGTACAATAGTATGCATAGATGCCCTTTGGATATTCTGGGGTTATGGCAAATCTTCCATTATTTTCATCTAAAGTGCCATTATTTGTGAAAACATAGTCTTCAATACATTCTAAGGTTGATGGTGGACTAATTTTACTTCTAGTATATCCACTTCTCATTTTTATGATATTTCCAGTTCCATCCACATTTTCATATGCATATGGACCATAAATTGGACACCCATCAAAAGCCCATCCAACTATTGGAGAGTGCTTAGTTGAATCTATCCCAAAAGATTGTCTTAAATTTGAGTCTAAGAAAAATGTTCCATAGGTATTTCCAAATCTTGAATATTTTGCACCAAACAAAAATCCATTTTTAAGATTTGATGTTCCAAGTTTAGCAACTTCATTAAGAGTCCAATTAGTTAAACTGGCAGTTAGATTTAAATCTCTTCCTGATGACTTTATTCTAACTGTAGTATCTGATGAAGCATATCCAACTCCACCATTTACCACATCAACAGATATTATTTGATTATAACTTACTGCACCATTATAAATTTCTCCATTACTGACAACTGCAGTTAATTCTGCACCATATCCCTGACCTAAGATTTCAAATTCAAAATCATTGACATAATCTTGTCCAGCATTTTTTACTATGACTTTGATTATTTTGCCACTATCAATTAGAGGTAAAAATTCTGCATCATAACCCTCTTTAACTTCAATTCTAGGTCTTTGGTGAAGGTTTACAACCTCTCTAGAACCAAGAAGTTCTTTTGCTGGTTTTGCCAGACCTTTTTGAACATGTACTGATTTTACAGATCCTTGCACTACTGGTACAATAGTTGCCCCATATCCAGTTACTGCTGCAGCAGTTTTTTTGTACTTACCAGAGACTGTAACTTCAATTGGGGGATACTGAACAAAATAAGTTGTGGCAAAATCCAATCCAGAAACGTTTAAAATATTTTTCCTTGCAAAATCTGTAGTTAATCTAAAACTATCATCATCAATTTTGTCAATATAATAAATTTGTCCAGCAGTAACTCCACTAAGAGGGGATCCATCTTGAGTAACTACAACCTCTTCCCCACTCTTATATTGATGATTTTTAAAGGTAAAGATATTATCAAAAGTATTAATGTCTTCTGGAGCAAAAGAAAGTTTTTTATATTTAAATCCAGTTTGAACACCAACAAAAGAAACTTCATCAATAATTTGAATTTTTTCTAATGCTCTAAAATTTTGTACTCCACCTCCAGTAGTTCTAATATCTATTAAATTAGTTTTATTTACAGCATCTAGTCTTGATGGTGCTAATCTAAATGAAGTTGCAGCACCAACTTCAGCAATATAATAAACTGACCTATCTAATAGTGTACCATCCTCAACTACAGTTCCAATTCCAATGGGGAATGTTCCATTGGTTTCATACACAACTGCTTCCCCTTCTGTAAATGGATGGACAGAATCAAACTGGAAAGTATTGTCTACTGTTCTAACTACAGTATCCCTAGTTGTAGCATTAAATTGCAATTCCTTATCAATGTATCTCATTTTCACAGTAGTGGGAATATCTTTTCTATTTCCACCAGTAACTGTTACAGTTGGAGCTGCCTCATAGTTATATCCAGGATTTTTAACTCTAAGAGATTTTAATTCACCTTCCATTTCTGGAATTAAGAAAGTTTCAGTGTCTTCATCAAAGGTATTATTGAATATTCTAAATTGTGGTGGATTTGATAGACTATATCCATTACCACCATTTAAAACTTCAACAGTATCAATTTTTCCATAAAAAATCTTGTCATAAGATTTGTAATTTTGTATCTCAACTCCATTACAAAATATCCCCAAAGGTCCAGGTTCTGTTACTACCTTATTTTTTTGGAATCTTGGAGTTTTTGGTATTTTTTTGAATACTTTTGGAGTTGAAAATTCATTACCATAAATTCTAGAACTTTGAAGAATTATATTCTCATAATATCCAGCAATAAATCCATTTTCAGTTAGTTCTAGAAAATTTAATTGAACTGTATCTAAACTTTCTCTACTTTCTGATAAAGATATTAATGCTGGACCAAATTTCTTAACATAATAAGTATTGCCAGTATTAAACCCAACAGAATCAATAAATTCACTAGTCATGTCTCCAGTGATTCCATATCCAACAACTTTTACTGCTTCCCCATTGTAAAAATTGTGGGATCCCACTAAAGTGGCAGTATTGTTTGAATTAGCATCAAAAGTAAATTCTTTGATGTATGGACTTACTTCATAATCTGGAAGTCCATTTGAAGTTATGTAGTTGTAATTATCATCAGCATAAGCATCTTGAATATTTGCAGTATATTTGTCATTAATTTGATTGAATAATTTAGTAAAAGATATTGCTTTTGATTTTTTTAATTTTCTTCTAAAAAGAATTTCTTTACCTAAAATACTCGTGTCTTCAATTTTTTGAGTACTAAATTCTTTGGATAAAGCAGTTGAAACCTGTAAGTTGGAAAGATATACTTGATAGGTTCCTTGAGATCTAACATAAAGATCAACTAAATCATTATTTTTTAAGTTGTGCTCATATTTACTTAAAGCAAGTCCATTAGAAATTGCAAATCCTTGCTTTGAAAAAGATCTAACCCCAGCATCAATTTCTTGTACTGCTTCTCCACAATATATGGAAATTGGATGATTAAATTTTAAAGATCTTACAAAAATATTATTATCAGTATATCCAACATTATCTACTCTAAGTGGATCATCAACTAAAGAATAAGTAGAGGTTTCTGGGGCAAAAACTGAAAGTACATTGTTTACTCTAAGTTTTACTACATTGTTAATATCACCATCTTCATAAGAATAGACATAGTTAGTAGAGTATATTTCAGATTTTCTTTCTACCAAATCTGTAATATTTGCCTCACCAACTTTTGATACATGTAAGAACTGATTATTAGTTTTGTCTGTGTATTCATATTGATTTTCCCCAATGTTAAAGATTCCAGATTGGGGAAATCCAATAGTTGAATCTACAAAAATAGTATCAGATCCAGATAAAGCATCTTCAACAACATATGTTTTGTATGTTGGAATGAAAGTTCCAGATATTGATCCCTTTGGATTTAAGTTGTTTGAGTATCCAGAAAATATTCTAATTTTATAAAGAATTTTTCCATTTAGTTGATATGAGTCAACTGCATATATTGATCCACTTGCAGGTAAAACTTTAGAATTGTATGGGTCTGAATCCTGATATAAAGTCTGACCAGCAAGTTTATATGGATCCCCTTCAATTAAATCACAAACAAAAGTTTCAGTAACTATCCACTTGTCATCAGATGGAGTGAAGCAATATTCTCTTGGTTTTATAACCTTTACATCTTCTCCATAGAGAACCCTGAATAAAATTTTATACGCTTCATCAGTTCCTTTTGACTGATAAAATGTTTTTGCTTTGCTGATGAAATTTTGTGGATTAATTTCTTCAGCAAAATCTACATTTTCAAATCCAGGAGTGTATAAGTTTTTTTGTTTTTTGAAAAACTCTATAAGGAATAAGTTACTTAAATTATTAACTGTATCTCCAGATGAATGATCACTAGATTCAGTGGTGGTAAAAACTAAAAACTCATCATTTGTCTCTTGTTGAAGAGAATCTGCTCCACTAAACCCTCTAATACATCCAGTGAAAGAATTTGTAGTTATTCCAGTATAAGTGATAATCTCATCATTTATTTTTAAGAGACCATATGATTGAGGCCAACCATTAGTAGATTCTACATAAATTGTATCACTAAAAAAATCTACATCACCAACTAAAGTTGTTGATGTGATTAAATTGGTAGAATTAAAAGATGAAATATTTCTATACGATACCAAGTTTTCAGAGAGATCAACTGGTCCTCCCTGAAATTCCTGAGAATGATAATATTGCTTTAAGAATTCTGAAAAGTTAGGATTATCTTCTAAAATAAACTCTGGGATTTGGTTATCAACTAAATCACTAATCTTTACTAGCTTCTGATTTTCTACCATCTTAACTTCTTATTTTAGTTCCAGTGGAATGACTTGATTCTGGTTGGAATCTGCTTCCTGAAGCATTTTCTCCAGAGGATATAATATCTTTCACCATACTTATTGAACTCTTTCCAATATCCAATTTTAAGTAAATTGATTTTTTGGCAACTACATCATTGGAGTATGGAGTTGCTTCAATTTCAATGATATTATTGGAAAGAGCAGTAGAAGATACATTTATATTATCTATATCAATTTCACCAGTAATATAATCTACTGTTCCTATGTCTTGCTGCTCTGTTGATTCAGTTTCCCCATCAACAGAAAACAGATACAATCTTCCAGTTTTTAAGTCTGATTCTGGTTTGTCTGAAATGTAAACCTTTCTAGACAGACCATTAATAAAGAATCCTGAACTTCTTATATTATATCCAGATGGATCAACATAGAATCTATTTTCAAAACATACAAGATACTGTGTTGGTTCACCAATAATAGTACCAATATTTCTTCTTATTCTAACTTGTGTAATATTTGATGTTACAGAATCACTTGCTGTATCAATAAGTCTGACTGACTTACTGTACTTAAATCTTCCTCCAAATTTGTTTAGATCAGTTGAATTTGCATATGTTTGAAGTGAGTTGGAAATTTTTGTCTTCAAATCATTTGGAGCACCAACAAAATTTGAGTTATAGTAAACAGTTGATATCAATTCAACATACAGGACATTAATATCTACGAAGTTTGGTTGAATTCCTGCAACAGAATATTTCTTTAGTTCAGAGATTAAAAACTCTTTTGTTTGTTCAGAAAGGTAATCTGAATTTTTTGGTTTTGCTGCTATGAAAACTTTGCCAAATTGTGGTGGACTTAATTCTTCCCCACCATATGCAGTTACAGACTCTATGTTAGGATATATTGATGGTAGCAGTGATTCATAATCAGATGCAGTTACTGCTCTATATTGGGTGGAATATAATCTAGGAGCATAATACCTTACTGATTCTATAGATTGAATATCATCACCATTATTTGCTGATTCTGTGGTTATGATGACACCAACTGCTGATGAAATATTTGCACCAGTATCTGATACTATGGTTCCAGAGAAATCAAAATCATTAGCCCCATTACCCTCTTTGCCATTTGTTGTAATGTATGTGATGTTTACTTGATTATTGTTTTCAAGTTTCTTTCCAATTACCCCATCACCAAAGAAAACTTCATATTTTTCATCAGATATCTCTTGAATCAGAAAAACTGCAGAATTTTTATCTACACCAATAATATTTTCTATTGGCAAATATTCTCTTGAGGTTGTTGATTCTGAAGTTTCCTTTACATTAACTCTAATTGTAGATGTATCAATGTAAGGATTTGGTAAAATATATTTTTGATTTGGTTGGGAATTATCTACAACAAAGGTTTTTGATAAAAGAGTTCCCTCATAGATGGTTATATCTTCAAAAGATGCTTGTCCATTAGACACACCAACAGTAATATCCTCTGGAATAGAAAAGATATAACTGGTATTATCTAAATTTCCTGTACAAACTACACCTTTCTTTAAAGTTGCTGTGTTATAATCTGTATTTACGTCTGTTAAACTAAAGGTTATATTTGCTGTTGCTGCTCTTCTTGATAGTGGAACATACCCAACATTCTTTGCAAGAGATACTACGTTCTCTCTGAGGGTAGCACTATCAATAAATGACTCATTAACCACCATGTTGGTGTTGAATGCAGTCAGATAGGTATTATAGGCAAGTACATCAATTAATACAGAGAAGTTTGAACCTTCAAAATCAAAATCACTGAAGGTTGAATTTGCTCTTAGATAGTCTTTAATTGATGTTCTAATCTGGGAAAAATCCAGATTAGTAAACTGAGTTAGTGCCATTAGTATCTAGTTGGTTGTAATACGAAAGTTATTGCCTGTTGTGGTGCACTTAGACCTACAATATCATAATTAATACTCACTTCCATGGCATTATCTTCAGGATAGAGTTCAACATCAACTCTCTTCAATGCAACTCTAGGTTCAAAATTATTAATTACTGTACTGATTTCAGTTCTAAGAGGCTCTACAATAGTAAAATCTGCCAACTCAAAGAAGTAATTATCAACTTTAGACCCTAAAAGGGGATTAAAGAACCTCTCACCAACTCTAGTTCTCACTAGATTGATGACTGATCTCTTAATGGCATCCTCATTTCTTAGTGAAATGATGTCATTAGTGACTGGATTCCTCTTAAAAGACAGGCTTATATCTTTAAATCCCCTTGAGACAGATTCTAAAGGCACTTTGAGAGTCTATATTTACTTTTATTTATTGGGGTTTTCCATAAATTGGTTCAGTCCCATACTCCCAATCATCATAGTCCTCATCATTTCTAATTTTTTCATGAATCTCTGCCTGTTCTTTTAAGTGATGGTCTTGATATTCCATCACTTCTTGTAGAAATTTTCTTTTTTCTTCATACACATTAATGTGTTTCATTGATCCATAGTCAGATACAAGTCTATTTGTACCCCACATCTTCATCATGTACTCTTGATCTCTGTCTGATTGCATAATTGCTCCTGATTTTTGGTAAAATCAGAACTTTTTAAGGGGTTGCTATCCCTTTCAGAGGAAGTTTCCCAAAAATATTCATCAGTATCTCCCAATCTTCCCCAGTCTACACCATTTTCTACCTGATATTCTATGGTAGAAACCTTAAAATCTGGAATTTTTGGAGTTTCAGGTGTCAAACTGTTATCAAAGATTCTGCATCTATTGTTTGGATATAGTGCAAACTGTCCATTGACCAGTTCAATGAGATTAAATGACTTATGTTCTTGTGGAATTTCACTTGTACTGTAATCTATCACATCAGCACTGTTATGATAGTTGTCTAAGGTGCAGATATAATGCCCTCTAAGGGTGCCAAAATGCCTTGACCTTATCTCCCAGTCCATTGATGCAACAAACTGCTTACAGACTGTTGTAACACCATAATCCATACAGTTCCAAAACTGTAAATTTGGAAGGTCTAGGTCAGGGGTTGGAGTCTCAGGTCTAGATACAAATGCTGATATAGGCAACTTATCATACATTGCACCATACTCAGGTAAGTATGTCTCAAAATAAAAAGCACGCCCAGGCATCGACTTTGCCGATACCCAGACGCCCTCTACAAATTCTCCATGACCATCATTTAGGTCTCTGAGATATTCTTTTCTTACCCAGACTTTCTGTGCAGGTAGGTTAGTGATTAAACAACTCATGCATAGTCAGTGGACTAATACTATTTACCCTGACCACGATACTTCTTTTTAGCAGTATTACGAGAGGTTGCAGCATACTTAGTGTTCTTGCTGTTGCCCTGACGAGTGGTCTTAGGCTTGGATTCAATTTTTTGCCCACCAGTGAAAGAAGGACGCTTTGCCATAATTAATTTTCCTCTTTAATGATTTCAACTTTAAGATCCTGTGGATCAGGTTTCCCTACCTGGAAGTACGACTCAGATAGATCGTCCATAATACTGAACATCTGCTCTTCTGTCAACTCCTCAGGTATGGGTTTGTCCCTGTGTTTCTGTAGGGGAGTTCCTTTATACAGAATACGATACTTATCCATTAGATAACCCTTGTCTTTTCGTGACCAACTCTAATTGCTGGGTGACACCAGATATCAAAACCACACTTACGCTTGGCATCAAGACAGAATGAGACATCTTCGCCACACATGTCTTGTACTTCACCTGAATCAAAGACTTGCATCTGAGGAGCAAACCAAGGATACTTCATCTCAGGGTGCTCAAAGACGCCCTTCTTGATCAGGGTCCAACCAAATCCAGTATAGTCAACTGTAAATGGTTTCTTTCTATTCTGAATGGTATCAACCATCTCATGATTCATGACGCCTCCATTATTCTTGAAGTCGTCCTCGTCCAACCAATGAGCAACAGAAGTGGTTCTACCATCCTCTGTGGCATACCAACCACAGGCAATGTCCTTGTCCATGTCAAAGACTGCCCAGAAGGCATTGGTGTTGAATACAATGTCACTATCAATCCAGAGTTGATAATCATACTCCAGTTTACCTTGCCAGGGCACCTGATCAGGACCTGCAAGTACATTAGCACCAAGACACTTACAACGTGCAAAGTTCACCATGGAACTATAGTCTTGGGAAATCTGAATACTTGCTCCTGACTGTACTAGATCAAAGCACAGTTGTACAAAGTTCTTTAAAAAGGTATATGATACACCACGACCAGGAAGGCAGAATACAATTGTCTTACCCCTAATACGCTCCTTACAACGCTCAATGTCAAATAGGGGTTGCTGCTCTGGTTCTTTTGCTTTTACTGTAAATCCTTTAGCCATAAGATTAATTCAATGTTGTGATGACGTACGTATCACTTCATATGATACTGGATTATTTATCCCCTGTCAATGAAAGAGATATTGGGGTACGAGCCCCTATAAGAAACTATGAATCTTTCTGAAGATCTGGATGAGGTGCATACAAAGGACCTTCATAATTGCGTGAAGGTTTCCCAAATTCAATCACATACTTCTCATAGCTACTGTTCCTGTCAACAACTACACTGTGAGTTAGTTCCCCTCCCAGTAACTTTGCTGCATTCTGCAACTGCTGCAGAGCTAACATCTTGTCTACTTCTTTCTTATTCCTCAGGAAGCCCATCACCATCCTCCTCTACATGAGTGTCAATATTAATAGTAAACTCTTCTACCTGAAAGTCTGTCTTGATTCCTGCATGGATCATCTGGGAAAGTTCTGTGAGCGACTGCTGGCATTCTGCCAATGAACCCTCACAAAACACCCTGTCTCTTGCAATCAACTTGTAGGGCATTTTTTACCTCCAAAAAATTTTTTCTTATAATGGGACCCAATTATATTTAATCCCTCCCACAGGCAAATTCCAATATAACTGAACTCATCCCAGGGGCTGGTCTCTGTGCCATACACATCATTATAGAGCAACCTTACAGGGGATTTTTCACCCCAGAAAATTTTTTTAATCACTTGAAATATCTCTCTCTGTTTCAAAGTTTTGTAGGTTAGGGATGTTTGCTTTTTTCGCATTACCCCTTCAGGGTAACACAAAGGGCACAAAAACCCTGCTAATTCACTATAGCATGGATCACACATTTTGTCAACCCCTATACACTGAGACCCACACATTTCACTGAGACTAACACTGAGATTCCACACTGTTTTATACTGTTTTCCACAAGTTTTCCACAGAATTATACACAGTTTTCCACAGGTTTCTTATACTGAGTTTCACTGAGATTGTGTCACTCACTGGTGTCTCACTGTTTTATCACTGAGACCTGTGGAAAACTATAACACTGTGCCACTAATTTGGGTGTCCTGGGGGTGTTGACTTCTGGGAGGGTTTGTGATACAATGGGGGCCAAGATCACTAGACTATGAGACATTTACTGTGTTTTCCACAAAATATACAATAATTGTGGAAACTGTGGAAAACTCAACTATATTTAATTTGACATTTTTATTGATTCCAACATATCTTACGGAAGACACATTTCAGACTAGTTGATGCCTATAGTCAATGGATTTAATACACCAACCAGATGCACTTGTGATCTCTTCAACTAGATCATCTCCATCATCTGCCTCCCAGGTTGTACCAATGTAATCATCATAAACTTCACTCTTT
>Ga0255768_10001147_pt1 | contig 27623 bp, 13 predicted proteins | sample 071ome_33_FD_179983 | JGI IMG/M metagenome (GOLD analysis project Ga0255768, IMG submission 179983) | Coastal salt marsh microbial communities from the Groves Creek Marsh, Skidaway Island, Georgia - 071412AT metaG (version 2) | ecosystem: Environmental > Aquatic > Marine > Intertidal zone >...
GATATTGGATCTGAAACACATCGAGAATACCAAGGTTTACTTGATTGGGTCAGAAACAAGAAGGAAGAACTATCATTCTAACCAAACCCCTTCCGTGTGCTAAGGTCCCCTTTGGGGACCTTTTGAACTATGAAACAAAATATTAAAGATTACACTGTAGTTCTTGAAAACTATTTGCCTGATAAACTGTGTGATGAAATTTTATCTCAGAACTTAGACTGGGAGAATGGAAAGTGGTATAATTACGCTTATAAAGGTGATGGATCTTATTCATTACGAGGAAATAATCATTCTAATTCTTTTTTAGAAAATTACGATCCTCTAACCGAAGAACACATGACTTCTTGGGTAAAAATGTATAAAGAAAGGACTGGTATTGAGACATTGGGTGTTGTCGCATATACTTCTCCTAAAGTTAACCGATATGACATTGGACACAACATGGACGAACATGTTGACCTTATTAGATCTATTTTTGATGGTAAAAATAAGGGTGTTCCTATAATGTCTACGGTTACATTATTGAATGATGAAAATGAATTTGAGGGAGGAGATCTTATCGTAAGCAAAGAAAAAATTCCTCTAACAAAAGGTGATATGGTAATATTTCCTAGTACATTTATGTACCCACATTTGGTGACACCTGTAACAAAAGGAACTCGTTATACATTGGTCTGCTGGTGGTTTTAGTGTATAAATACTGGAAGGAATAAGCATCAACCTAGGCTAGCAGTAATTATGGCTTTAACAAGACTTGATAACCTATATTCAAGTAAAACAGGTAAGTATCTTTACGTTTCCCCTGATGATTTTAATGCTACAGATGAATTAGATAATAGGGGCAACTCTCCATTAAGACCATTTAAGACGATTCAGCGTGCTTTTATCGAAGTAGCACGTTTCTCTTATTTGCCTGGATCAGATAATGATAGATTTGACCAGTTCAGCATTATGCTGATGCCTGGTGATCACTATATTGATAATCGCCCTGGTGTAGTTCAGTTAGACACATCATCTAGACAGCGTTATTATGATGCTAGAAATCTAATTCAAGCAAACCGTCAGGAGATTATTGATAGAGCTTTTGCTGAAATTGCCATTGAGTATGATGAAGTTGCTTGGGGAGTTGACTGGGTAGTTCCTGGTGATGATGTCAACCAAGACAGCAGCAGATATTACGATGCTTATCGCCTAATTCAAAAAAATCGTAAAGAAGTTATTGACAGAGCAATTGCTCAGATTGCTATTGACTGGGAAGATTTTAATTTCCCTGAAGATCCTGTAGAAACTGAGTATTCTCGTTATAAAGATGCTTATCGCTTAATTCAAAATAATAAGACTCTTATTGTTAATGATGTATGGGCTCTAATTTCTGCTGCTTTCCCATCCATCGGTGCTGATCAAGCACTTTATGAAAAAACTGTAGATCTATTCATTGATTCTATTTCGTTAGACGTATTTAATACTGGTAGCAACTATTATTCCAGACAGTTTGTTATTAAGTATATCGACGAATTTGCTCTTGGTGATCCTTTAAACGCTGCTATTCTTGCTTTTGATCAAGCAGTGTTGAGAATGAAGGCAGCGATCACTAATACATATGTGTCTGATACTGCTCCTGGATCCGAGTATCAAGATCTAACAGTTGTTATTGGTAATCCAGTTTATGATCCTGGTAATGCGGCAGGAGATGTTCCTAACACGGATCCTACTGCGTGTAGTGATGTTCAGACTAACATCGACAACTTAAACACAACAATCAAAAATCCTATCTCTACTCAGGATATTAATGATCTAGTAGCAGAAACTTTAGGAGATGGTCCTGCTAGCGAAGCAAAGTGTAAGCGTGACCTAGGATTTATTGTTGACTATATCTCCCTTGATGTTGTACAGGGTGGTGGTAATGTCTACACCCGTAAAGTAATCCAAAACTATTTTACCGAAGATGGAAATAGCTGGGTAGATGATGGTCTTCAAGGTGAAGAAGATCAATCTATTACCGCTTTTAACAAAGCAAGAGATGTCATGCTTTTGGCACTTGCTAATCAACTTTATTACCAAGATCTAACAGTCACTCATGATTCCGCTGGTACTGGATCCGGAGAAGATTATGATCCAGCAGCGTGTGCTGATGTTCAAAACTTTATTACAAACCTATTTACATATCTAACTGATGCTGTTTCTAACGGAAACACTGTTGCTCTTCCAGCAGAAGAAGTAGGACCTCTAGATCCTGGCGAGTCTAAGTGTAAGCGTGATATTGGATACATCGTTGATGCTGTTGCTGCTGACTTAGCTAATGGTGGCAATGCTCAGATTATTGCTGCTACCAAAGCATACTATGATAAAGATGGTCAACCTATTGATAACGGTCTTGTAGGTGAAGAAGCACAATCTATTGTTGCTTTCAATCGTGCTGCTATTGAAATGCAAAAGGCAGTAACTAACCAGTTACTATCTAAAGATCTTACTATTCTTGCTGGACCTGCTCAATATGTTGTAGAAGGACCAAATATTCCTGTTCTTCCATCTGGTAATGCCGCTGCTTGTGTTGACGTTCAAAACAGCATTGCTACTTTAATTACTGTTATTGTAGATACGTTATCGACCAATGATCTAACAGAAGTTAATAGCTTACAGGTTATTGGTGATATTCCTATTTTTAATTACAACCAAGCACTAGAGGAATGGAATGATAACACTATTCTCGACCTCTCCAATCCTGATAACGCTCTTTATAAGTTTAACTCTAGTACAGGCGGTGCTATCGTTCCTAGGGGTTGTTCTCTTATTGGTTATGACCTTCGTAGAACTATAGTTAGACCACTCTATGTTCCTGATCCTGCTGACGCTACACAGGAAAGAACGTCTATCTTTAATCTAACAGGTGGCTGCTATCTATGGCAGTTTACCATCAAAGACGGAGACTTATCTTCTAATTCTCCTCTTTATAACCCAACTGATAAAGTTGGTAGAGTATACTTCCAGAAAGGAAACTCCACTAATCTAGCAACTCCGGAGTATTCTCACCACAAGATCTGTATCATGACTTATGCTGATGAGTCTGATCTTGAGCAGTATTATGATAAGGTCGGTAGAGCATTCTCTCTATTCCAACCCACTATTGATGACGGTGATTTAGAAGCTCTTGTACAAGAAAACAGAATTGTTGGACCTCTATCTGATACTAGAAATATTACTAATATTAGATTAGAAGATAATGTTGACACCAGCAAAGTAACAGTTGTAGTTACTACGAAGATTGCTCATGGCTACTTTAAAGATCAATATGTTGCCATCATTGATAACGGACTAAATGATCTACTTAACGGTACATTTAAAGTTATTGAACTTGATGATACTGATCCAAGAATCTTTAAATATGAAGTTAATGTTCCTATCGGACAACTTGCTCCCTTAGATACTAATGCTAATGGATATGATTTCAATACTGTACCTACGGTAGATATTGCTGCTAGAGTACAGGCAGAGATTGACTCTGTAGAATCTGCTTCTCCATACGTCTTTAACTGCTCTATCAGATCCACCTGGGGTCAGTGTGGTATGTGGGCAGATGGATCCAAAGCAACTGGATTCAAGTCGATGGTTGTTGCTCAGTACACTGGTGTATCGCTCCAGAGAGACGACAGAGCATACATTCGCTACGATGAGTTCACAAACACCTGGAACCAAGCATCTATCACTGATGCCTTCGCTACAGAACCATACCACACCAGAGGAGATGCTTACTGGAAGGATGATTGGAGAAACTTCCACATCCGTGCTTCTGATGATGCCTTCATTCAGTGTGTTTCGGTCTTCGCTGTTGGATTCTTCGACCACTTCTTGATGGAGTCTGGTGGTGACATGTCGATCACCAACTCTAACTCTAACTTCGGTAATACATCTCTACATGCTATTGGTTTCAAAGGATTCTCCTTTAACCAAGATAAGGGTGGATATATTACTGATATTGTTCCTGTTAAGACAGTTGATGATTCTGCCTTTAACGAAAAATCCTATAAGTATTATTCTTTAGATGCTCAACTAACCAAGTCTACTTCTAACACTACTGGTAAACTATACTACGGTAGTGATGAGACTTATGATCCTTTTGATAAGCCTATTACTAGCGTAGAAGGTTTCCGTCTTGGTGCCAAAACAGGAGAAAAGTTATTCCTAAACCTAAAAGGAACTGGTGGCGGAACTCAAACATATGAAGCAGAACTATCTGAAACTGGATTCCAGAGATATACTGCTTCTATTGAAACTCTAAATCCAGATGGTTTAACAATCGATAACTATGCTCAAGATGCTTCGAATTCTATCGAAGTTAACAAGCAGTTTATTCAGCAGGAAGCATATGGTTATATTACTCAAAGATATCCATATCTTCTAACTAAGCCTGGCATTGAGATTGGTAAGTGTGAAAGAGACATTGGATATTTTGTAGATGCTGTTGTACAAGACTTGAGAGTTGGTGGTAACATCCAAACTATTCAGGCAGCAGAAGCTTATTACGTTGGTGGTGGACTAGCGTATATTGAAGGGGAACTTAATGAAACTCTAGAAGCTCTAGATTATGTAAGGCAGCTATGTATTGCTGCTATGAGAAATTATGATATTCTCATCAGAAACTGTATTGCTGTTAACGGTGAGTCTATTGTTGATGTTGGTGATACTTCTGGTCTCATTATCGGCATGTCGGTAACTGAGTATGAGTACAATGCTACAAACTTCGAGTATGGAAGATTACTTCCAACTGCTGTTCCAGTTACTGTTAACCAGTCTATTCCCGCGGGTGCTTACATTAAGAGAATTATTGATAGCACTAGAATTGAATTAGGTGTTGTTGGATCTAAATTAGATGATGGTTTACCTGTATCTGCTGTTAATACTAACGCTGTATATCTATACTTCTCCTTACCACAAACAGGAACTTTATTAGATCCAGATGATTATCTATCTGGCGCTTGGGCACAAGTTCCTGCTATTAGAGATAGCAGCATTATTCAAGATCAAGGAACATTATCTGGTCCTGTAGATATTTGGGCAGGTGACAACACATATCCGGAGTGTGTTAACATTGCTTCTGTTATTTCTACCTATTTTGATGACATTAATATTGTTCTTAACCAAGGGTTACAACCAGTTGGTCCTGGATCCTCCGAAGGAATTGTAGAACTTTATCTTGCTAATAAACAGTTTATTGCTGAAGAAGCTGTTGATAGAGCAAAAGCATTCTATCCTGCTGTTACTCTAAACAATGAAGCACAGTTGATAGCAGATGTTATTGAGTCTATCGAAGCTATTGGTTACAATCTAACATATGGTGGTAATGATAGGGTATTTGATAGAGGTGTATATTATGTTGCTAATCCATCTGTAGTTAACGGTGAAGAAACGTTTACCAATTATGTTTATGATCAAGTTGCTGCCGTTGGCGATCAGGTAATCTTACAAGTTCCTGTTATTCCTATTGGTATCCCTGGTGGACATACATTTACTCAGATTTTTGATAACGAAATTATTGGAACAAACTCCGGACTTCCTGGTGTATACGATCCAAACGACTTCCCATTAAGTAGAGCATTTGCTGGTGTTACTCCTGGTCCCGAAGGTGAAGCACAACTGTTAATTAAAGCCGGTATTGGAACAACAGTTGATAGCGGAGACATGACTGGATTTACTAGAACTGAACCCGTTGTTGGTGCTAGTGTTGTTAGAGTCGAACCATCTGTTAATACTGCTAATCTCGCTACAAGAGCAACACTATTTACTATTAATACTGGTGGCGGTGTTAGCGATCCTCACAACTGGGAAACTGGCACTCCGGTTAGACTTGTTCCGAGAGCAAGAGCTGGAACAAATCCAGATAAGAGAGTAGTAAGACTACCAAGAGGATTTGAAACTAATACAGAATACTATGTAATTGCTCCTGGTAGAACTACACAACCAGAAAACTACGCCGATGGCGCAACTTATCCCGGTATCTTTACGCCAGATTCTTCTACCAAGTTAATGCTTGCTAGAACAAAAGATAATGCTGCTGCCGGTATTTACATCTACTCTTCTGAAACTGATAGCGTTGATCCAGATGTAGAGATTGAGATCCAGCAGTATGTATTGGATATCGATTATTCTCTACATCAATATCTCACTAACCCTGTTCCTGGAAATAATACAGTTCTTCAAACAGAAGTTCCTCACGTTTTTGATGTTCCTGGAACTGGTGGTCCTGTTCAAAAAATCTTCTTTAGAACATTTGGACTTAATTCTGAATTACCACAGGTAAGTGGTGGCACTTTCTTAGATCCAAATACTTATTACTACGCTAGATTCACCACTCCAAAAACATTCTCCGTCTTTACTGATGAAGCTGGCGCTATTTCTGGTGCTACACCTATCATCTTTGCTCCTGGAATTGGTGAGAATTTCTATGTGTTCTCGGATAAGAGAAGATCTCCAGTTAAGTTTGATGCCGAAGTAGTCAATACTGATACTACCACAGGTCAGTGGTATATCCAAACTATTCCTGATCTTGGCAATACTGACAATATTATCGATAGACTACAAACTTTAGGAATTACATTTACTGACGCTAGAACAAAGAACTCTAGTTTCACTAGACTTGATGATGACAGAGAGAAAGAGGATAGAGTATACAGATTACGTTATGTTATTCCCCGTTACGCTAGAGGAGTTCGTGATCCTTTAAATGGATTTGTTATTAAATCTAGAACTGATGAAACTAGAAAACTACTAGCACAACGAATTGTTCTAGAACCTGATGCTGGTGGATCACCTGATCTCGCTATCTTTAATGTTGATTTTGATACAGGTGGCGGAACAATTCAACAGCAGTTAGGACTAGCTGATGGAGATCCTGGATTGAATCCAGATTTCGATTACGATCCATACAATCTCAATCAGGTTAAGATTGTTGATAGTGATCAAACAGACTCCAAGATTTCTTTCAGCATCATGTCTGCTAGACAAGTTGATGTTGCTGGAAATAATCGTCTCGAACTTACTGTATTCAACCATAGTATCAACAACAATGCCCTTAAGAATGAGAAGTTTGTAGTTGTTAAGATTGATGCACCTCAAGGTGGAGCATTTAGATTTGATGCTCTTCAGGCAACTCCTTTAAATAGAATTACTTGGAGTGGTTATTCTTCTGGTTCTGGTTATGTTCAAGGATATTTCAGCCCTGATGGTGTTACCGATCATTATCTAATCATTAAAGCGATTGAGTCTCAGAATCCTATTAAGTATGACAGATTTGCTACTACTAGATTCGCTCAACCTGTTCTTAATGTTGACAACGATCCAATATTTGACATTAACGGCAACCCCATCGAAATCTTTGCTACATTACAAGCAAAACCAGATAGCACTGGATCTATTGATGACTCTTTAAGCAAGTCTGATAAAGAAGATTATCTATACAGTAATAAGGACGCTAATGTTCTTACTATGGTTCCTGGTGATATCATTACTGATGATGCCACCAATGACTATAAGATTATTTCTGTCGAGGACCTTGGAGACTTTGAAGATTCCTTCTACATCTTTGATATTGATGAGATCCAGAGACGTATTCCTGACCAGCAAGAAGGTATTTACTACCTAACATGCTTAAGAGGCAATATTTCTCCGTTCCCAACTGGTCCTGGTGTAGGTCAGAACTTCAGAAACTTTAAGTTCTCTCAACCTATCTCTCAACTTTATCCTCTAAACTATAAGAACGATCCACTATGGTTCCAAGTTAGACCAGATGGAACCAGAGATGTAACACAGCTTGATCCTCCTGCTACAATTTGTGCTGCTGACAACTATGTACATGGTTTAGTCAGAACTAACGACAGTAAGAATAGTGAAACTAGAGAAGTTATTGAAGATCTAATTCAAAACCCTGCTCTCTCTAGATATAATTACACTATTGAAGCACAGTCTGGTAATTCCAGTGCTGGTTCCGAAGATAGAAGAATCTCTATTGCTGGTGATTCTATCTATCCAACAGAAAGAAGATTGTTTGTTGAACTTCGTCGTCCTTCTATTGCTAGATCTGGTAACCACACGTTTGAATACCTTGGTTTCGGTCCTGGTAACTACTCTACTGGTTTCCCACTTAGACAGGAAGTTGTTCTATCCGACACTCAAGACTTCTATGCTCAGGCAAAGAGAGAAGACGCTGGTATTGTATTCTATACTGGTCTAAACTCTAATGGTGATCTCTACATTGGTAATAGAAAAATTAATGCTATTACTGGCGAAGAGACATTCCTAGAGTCTGCCGAACTACAAGAGACGGATGATGAAGAGGGAGATCTCGGTGGATTGGTAACTACATTCGAGTTACCAGTTGTATTCGAGAAAGAAATCACTGTAGATGGTGATGCTTTCTTTAACAATCCAGTTACTATTACTGTAGAACCTTCAGAACCACCTGCTCTAACTGTCACTTCACAGATTGACTTTGCTTCTGGTGGCGATCCCACTTTAGATAGAAGTTCTTTTGACTTTAGTCCTATTCCTTCGGATGGCGACATTATTCTAAGTCAGAATAGAATCTATGCTGCTATCTTTAGTCTCAACCCAAGAGGAACTGTGTCTCTTGCTGGGCAAGATTACAGCATTAGAACTCATGTAGATAATGCTTTAGGTAATCTTCCTTCTAATCACACTCCAGATCAAGAGTTAATTACTGTTGGAACACCAGTTCTATTTGGTAATCAACCTCCTAAGGCTGGTGATATTCTATTAAAAGGTGAGCAAGTTGGTAAGACTGGATCTCTTGGATGGATTTATTCTAACTTCTATAGTGACGTTACTCTTTCTGTTAATACTATCGAAGGTAACGATAGTTCCGTTATTACATTTACTTGTGGTGTCGGAACTTCGCCTTCTGATCTTGACATTGAATTGGGATCTGTTATTAAACTAACTGGTTTCGTTGGTAGATTCCTAACAATTAATGGACTAAGAGAAGCAGAAAACATTAATGATATTCCTGGCGGAACTTTTGATGTTACCATCCCTGGTATTATTATTGCCAGAGATAACATTAACGATCCAGTTTTACTCACTGGTCTCCCTGGCGAACCTACGATTGAAGTAGGACTCAATAAGTGGAGAGAGGTTGGAGTTATTGGTGCTGAAGCACTAAGAACAGATACAGAATTGTATGGTGAGTTTAAGTTAGGTGTTAACACTCTAGCAAGAGCTGATCACGGTATTGATGGTGATCAGGAAGAAGGATTTGTATCTACTGCTGTACAACCAAGAGCAAACTTGGATGTTGTTGGTAATGCTTGGTTTAGTGGTACTGCTCTTCCATATACTGAGTTTATCTCTAATGAGACAAATGATGTTAGAACTTATTCTAACTTAGATCATGCTTTACTAGTCGGTGGTAACAGTGCTGCTCCCGGTGATGTTGCTACATTCAGAATTTCCACTACAAATAATGGTAGAGTCGGTATCAACACAGACTTTGCTAACCTTGATGCTACTTTTGTTGTAGTTGGTGATGTAAGAGTAACTGAAGATGTTGTTTTCGAATCTAATCTTGAGATTCAGGGAGAAAATATCACAACAACAGCACAGAACTTTAATATTATTCCTTCTGTTGCTACAAATATTAATTTTGGTAATTTCGGTGAATTTGCTAATCTCTTCAACCAGACTACAAATACACAAGAGATCAACATTGGTAACATTGCTGGAACCCAGACAGTTAATATTGGACGATTTAGTACAATTACTGAGTTCAATCTCCACAGCAACGCTATTCAATCTAAGATTGATATCGGAACGGTAGCCAACAATGATTCTTCTTACAGTAGTGTCATTGAAATGGGTGGCGCTTATGCCAACAACTCCAACAGCTTAGTAAGTGGATCTATCTTTAAGATCTACAGCAGATTTACTGAAATTGATGGTGATCTACGTATCAATGCCTTCAATGTACCATCTGTAGGTATTTCTAATCTAACTACAAATGCTGGAACGGCTAACATCTTTATTGATACTGTTATCGAACTCAATATCGGTCTCTCTGCTTCTGATATTAACATTGGTGCTCTCGGCGGAAGCACTACAATCAACAACGGATTAGAAGTTCTAAGTTCCACCACACTATTTGGTGATACCACCATGGAAGGTGGATTAAACTCTGGTCAGTTTGAAATTGTTCGTGGTTCTTATGGAACTCCTGTTCAAGTTCATGGAGCTGGCGATGACATCGAGAACTTCAATATTGATCTTTACAAGAAGACTGGTATTTCTATCACTCTAGATACTGCTGGTGTCGAAACATGGGGTGGTCCTGATGATCTAAGTTCTACTGTATTCCCTGGCACTTCTGGTGTTGATGAGTTTGGTCAACCAACATACTTCTTACCAATTAGTGATGTTTCTATTCTTGATGAATTTGTTGAGAACCAGTACATCTTAATTGATCGTACTAATTCTGTTGCTGGTCAGAATGTTGCTGTTTCTCCTGTAGGTGAGCAATACAGCGAACTTCTAAGAGTTGTAGAGAAAACAAATCTCAACGACGTTGGACCTGATCAGTTAGGTGTTATTGTTGCCCGTGCTCAGAACCAGATTACACAAGGTAATGAGTATGTTCCTGGCCCTGATGTAGATGGCAACCCAGCGACATATCGTTATCTAAGAGATGATCACCCAGATAATGCTGTTCTTGTTAAGTATATTCGCTCTAGAAATGTTTCTTTCATTGTAGATCCTCTACTAGGAACACTTAACCCTGGAGATCTCGATGACATCAGCACCGGAACATTTGCTGGTAGCTTGATTATCGGTGATCTATTCAGATTATCTCCTGCTGATAATGGAACTCTCGGTGAACTTACGGTCATTAACCAAATTAATTTGGTTTCTAATCAGTTGTTTGTTATCAACGATGGCGGAACTCCAGCAATTACTGCTTTCTCTGTAGACTCTGTAACTGGTGAAACATTTATTAATGGTGAACTAACTCTTAATAATAATCTAATACTAGAAGGATCTAATGTATGTGATGTTGAAAAATTAATTGTTACTGATGGAACAACTGATCCTGATTTCGAAAAGTTCATTGTTGATAGTTGTGATGGACAGACATTCATCCGTGGTGATTTAAGAATTGGTGAGGCTAATTTTGATAGATTTGTAGTTGAGTCTGATACAGGATCTACTACAATTACCTCAGGCAATCTTAGAATTGCTAATGATGCCAACGATACACAATTAATTCTCCAGAATAGCACGGGCAATCTAACTATTGCTGGTAATATTAGAACAGAAGATGCTACCGAAAGTATCTTCGGTGGTCCTGTTACAGTTGAGGGTGGTAACTTCAATGTCTTAGCAGATGAACTCATTCCATTGTTCCCAGACTTAGAGGTTGGAGATTCCATCTTCAGCATAAATAATGATGGATCTATTGATTTTGCTCAACAGTCTGGATTCTTTGCTCCATCTGGTGCTAGAAAGTGGGAATATATTAGTGGTGGTATTGAATTTGTAGATGCTGTTTCTAACATCAACTACTTTATTGCTCCATCATCTGATATAGCAATAAGACTACCAGAAAACCCAACTCACGGTGATATTGTCAGAATTGTTGACGTTGGTGGACTACTGACATATAATATCTCGCTAAGAATGAGAGCACCAAATGGTGTAAGAATTCAAGGAGATGTTACCAACTCTGGTATTATTGCTGGATTGGGATCTGGTTATGATTCTGGTGGCGAACTTGTAGTCCAGACTCCAAATGCTTCTTTTGGATTAGTTTACTTGGGAAGCGTCAAGTTCAATGGAGCAGGAACTGGTGCTCCAGTTACACAACAAGGTTGGTGGTTGCTAGAAATCTAATATGGTATCATATAATAGAGTTAGAACTGCTGAAGCACAGCCCATTGGAACTGCTGTTCCTTGGGCTGGTCCTTTAACTGAAATTCCTCCTGGATGGTTAATCTGTGCTGGTCAGGAATTAGAAGCAGACGAGTATCCTTTATTGAGAAGGATTTTAAAAAATACTTATGGTGGTAATTCCGGAGGAGACTTCCCGAATTATACTGGTACATTTCAGGTGCCACAACCTAATCAAAAAACTCTTGCTGATATTGCTATAGATTATTTTACCAATGATACTACTACATTTGGTGCTGACCAACCAACCCTGGGGATTGATACTCTATCTGGTGATGGCGATCCCGACTATCCTAGACCAGCAGCAGCCTCAATCATGGCTGGATTTATTGGAACAGAGGGAGATCTTGGAACACCAGGAACTAATTTTTATCTAACAGATTTAAATTTTGATTTTGTACCTGATCCAGACGGAACTATATTAAAAGTAGAAATTGATCCTTCTTCTACTGCTGCTAATGCAGCAACACCTGTTCTTTACACGGATGTTCCGGCACAGTATCAAGTTGGAGATCCATTACCTAGTAATGGCGTAGATGCTTTGTTTAATGTTATTCAAAACACGGATAACACATACACTGTTACTATTAAATCTAAAGGTGAGGGTTATGAAGAAGGAGATTTACTTAGAATTCCTGGAAATTTAGTAGGTGGTGTTGACACCGTTAATGATGTTTTCCTTACAGTAATTAAAGTTGGATCACCATTCTTTTCTGGACAAATTACAGAAGACGGAGAAGGTGCTGCTTTAGAATTTATTCCTGGATTTGGAGTAGAAACTGTTAACATTGTTGGAAGAAAATTAGGAAGAAACCACTTACCTGCACACCTCCACCCAGGATCTTATGAAACATTAAATATTGGCGATAATACCGATCGCCCTGGTAGAGGAGTTTGTGTTTGGGATAATCCAGAAATTTTGGTTCTTGAGTTCTGGTACGGACTTGAAGATTTGGATGGTGGATTTCTTGGTGCTGTTACACTTAATTGCCAAAGAGTTTTCGAAGGCAATGATGAATTGGAATCTGGAAACATCTGGGGGAATTCTCAGGCAGATGGTGATATTAATACTGTTTTAAATCCTTGGACTACTGGTGTAGGAAGATATTCTCTTGGATCTATTTCTGGATCAGAACCAGCAAGGCAACACGTTCCTTTCGAAACTGCAGCATCTGGACATGGTATAGCAAAAACCGGTTTTACGGCAGCGGATGGAGCAAAAAAATTACGTGCCAGAAATGGGCAAACAAACCTTGATAATGCCGATCTACAATATTTGTTTCAAAATGGATATTTTAGAACAACTACTCTCATTCCATTTTCCGATCAGGGAACTCAAATTAATTCTGTTAACTTTGACTTAGTTAGTGATGACCCCATCACTACAGGAACTAATGTAATGTTTAATAATGCTGCTGTTAATTTTACACAGATTGATCCTGCTACAACAACAGTAACTGATGTTATTACTAAGCACGATCACCAGGGTGAAATTATTATTACATACAATAATGGTAGCTTATATATTGATTCTCAGATCCAAACAAATACAGTTCAGGCAAATGTAATTCCTGATAATTTTCCTAGTGCTTTACAATTAATTATTAATGCCACTTCACCATCATTGTCGTGTTTAACTTTAATTAGAGCTTATTAAAATGACCAGATACTATACAAACGAAAAGGGAAAATTTGGAGGAACTACCGGAACAATTATTCCTTTCACTATTCAATTACCAGCAAATAACTTTCCCAACTTTGGTGATTTTAAAACATATGTGCCAGCTGGTTATTTAAGATGTAATGGTGCTGTTGTTTTAGCATCTTTGTATCCTGGTCTAGCAGATGTTTTAGGTGTAGGTGGTTCATCGACATTTTCAAAAGATCCTGATCTGCCAGAACAATTTTTTCAACTACCTGATTTGGGTTCTAAGTATATTAGAACCTCTATTTCTTCTGGACAATATTTTGATAATCTTGTTACTACTAGTGATACTGAATTGTTTAGAGTTGGCGCTCAAGTTCAAGCAAATAGTTTAGTTGGTAATGATTTAACTATTTCATATGATGGTGAATTTGTTGTTGCTGCTAGCGATCCAATTCCATTCAACGGAAATCCATTATTTGAAGCAACTCAAAATGATGGTAAAACTCAAGAAGATTTTTTAACAGAAGAAAATTTCCAAGCACATGGACACACTGCTAACGCTGGATATTTTACATATCTTGGCAACTGGGCTGATACTAACTGGATTTCTAATGGTGGTTCTGGTGGTAATAATGGATCAAATGAAGGATCTAACAATTTAGTTCAGATTGATCCTCCATTGGGAGCAGAACCGGCTCCTGGTCATACACACGGCATTAATCTACCAAAAGCAGCAGAGTTAAAACAAAATCAATCATTTGTATATCAATATCAAGATACTTCTATTGAACCTCAGGGTCTTATTACGGAGGTAACTCTTACTACTGAGAATGTACAAAAACTAGATGATGCTATCTCTCCTTATATTTTTGTAGAATATTTAATAAAAATATGATCAAATATGCCAAAAATTCTTATGGTAAGAACGTTTCTGTTGGTGAGTTAGAACCAACGGAAGTATATACAATTAATCTAGGTAGATTAGATATTGAAGATCCTACTGAAGTTAAACCATATAATATGGTATTTCAGATTAGCAAGGATCATGTAAATTTTGGTGTTGATCCTATTGTTCTAGATGTTTCTGATTGTTTGTATATAAAATTTGTGTCGAAACCATTTGATCTTACTGGTGAAAAGAATCCATATGATTTAACTGTTAAGGTAGGTGTAGATTTTATTACAGTTAAAACACATACCCGTGCTCCAAAAATTACACCAAATTTTAAAATAAAAATGGGAGCGTAGATCATGCCGGATTGGATTGGAAATTCAAATAGCACCGCTAACGTTAATGTCAACTGGACAGTTCCGTTTGCGTGTACTAGTATAAATGTAACAGTTATTGGTGGAGGTGGATCAGGATTTGCTGATAATGATGGAGATTCTCTCGGTGGCGGTGGCAGTGGAGGGGGATTAGTTCAAGGAAGATATCCAACTGTTCCTGGGAGTACTATACAAATCCAAGCTGGACGTGGAGGTAGATATATTAATGACAGTAGAGAATCTGGATCCGCTTCTTATGTAAGATCTTTTTTTACTGGTTTAGAATTTGATGCTACTGCTGGCGGAGGAGCTGCCGGTGACGCTGGCGGCGGTGGGAGTGCTACTTCGAGTGGTCAATTAGCACTTTTTACACTCGCTCCGGGTGGCAATGGTGGAAGTCGTGACACTAATTACCAAGGTGGACAAGGGGGTCCTTGTGGTGCTAATTTTGCCGTAAGAGGCGGTCAGGGTGGAGCTGCTGGTGGAGGCAGTGGATGTGGTTATGTATTAGCATGTTGTATTTCTAATGGTGCTGGTGGTGTTACCGCGGCATATCCCGGAAGAGGTGGACGAGGTAGATTATTAAATGGAAGTCTAACAGGTTGTCCTTCTTCATTCAATCCAGATCAAGGATATGGCGGCGGTGGCGGCGGTAACGGTGGTAATCCTTGGTGTGGCAGCGGGCAGTATACTGGATGGGGAGCAGGTGGTGCTGTAAGAATAACAGAAATTTATGCAGCTCCGGTTATTAATAGTTTTTCAATTACGGAGCAAACTAGTTCTACTGGAATTCCTAGTAGTAATGTAACTGCTACCTGGACCACCCAATATGCTACAAATGTTAGTATTAATCAGGGAGTTGGAGCAGTATCACCGGCAGGTGGGGGATCTTTAACTATAAACACGGGTTTACAATCAGTTGCTCCCGGTACTTCGCCAGCAACAAGAACATATACACTAACAGCATCTGGTCCCGGTGGAACTGTAACGGCAACGGCAACAGCGAGAGTTTTTAATGACAATCAACCTTCTACTGTTACAGCAGCTACCCTAGTCAATCCTGGTAGTAGAAATAGGACTAATAATTTAGAAGAAATTACGGTATACACTGCTACTGTAACTACAACAGGAACAGATATGCCACTTAATGTTACTGGTGGATCTGGTGTTCAAGTTAGTGCTAATAGTGGTGGTGGATTTACTACAGGAACTGTATTGGTTCCTGTGGGAAATCCTTTTTATGTCAGATTTACTTCTCTCCCATATAACACTAGTACTGTTTCTAGCGGCGTAAATTCATTTGGCGAAGCAATAGGTCAACCAAATACTAAAACTGTTGAATTTGATATTACAGGAACTACATATAGTTTCAATGTTACTACAAGACCACCTGTTATCGAAGAATCATTTGATGCCGAAGGTCAACCATTATCCCCAGAGGCTTTCCCCGATCCAGAGATCTCTCTTCCCATTGGCAATTTTATTGTAGAAGAATTTGTAAACACTAATTCTGTTAATACTAATGATATTGAAATTCCTGTAGAGATAAAAACTAGTGATGGAGATGCCCAAGTACAAATAAATAATGATGGAAATTGGCTAGATATGAGGGAGATTTAATGCCAGCCCGTAATTACACCAGTCCTGGAAGTTATTCCGATAGATTACCATTTGCCACTAGAAATGTACTGATTCGATGTGTTGGTGGCGGTGCATCTGGATATAGGGATTGTGATGGTGATGAAGAAGGCGGCGGAGGCGGCGGAGGTGGATTCGCTCAATCTAGTTTTGTTAGAAATGGTTCTGGTTTTAGTTATACTGTAGGAGTTGCCAACGGTGGTGGATCTCCTGGATGTGACTCCGGGCAAAATGGAACCGCTAGCAGATTAAACGGTGGTGGATATAATGTTCGAGCAACTGGCGGAAGAACAGGAAATGATGATTCCGGCGGCGGCGGTGGCGGTGCTGGATCTGATGGTCAGATTTTAAGATCTGGTGCCCGAGGCGACGATGATGATAATGGGCAGGATGGTGGCAGTGCTGGTGCTCTAAATCGAAGTGGAGGAACAGGTGGTTGTGGAGGTGGTAATGGTGGCGCTGGAACAAATATAAACAGTGGCAACATTGGAGGTTGCCCTGGTGGTCGCAGCGGTCGTAACTTTGGTGGCGGCGGCGCTGGAAATGATGGCGGCGGTGCTGGTTCTGGTGGAAATGGCGCTGCTAGAATAGAATGGGATTATTATCCACCACAAATTTTCTCTTTCACTTCTACCACACAATTTAGCAATACTGGAACTCCATCGAGCACAGTTACATTATCATGGTCAACAAATTTCGCGTCTTCCCTTAGTATTAATCAGGGAATTGGTAGTGTGACCAATCCAGCTGGAACTAGAAATGTAAATACCGGACTACAATCTACGGCACCTAGTAGCAATAGTTTGTCTAATCCGGCGACAAGAACATATACGTTAACAGCAACTGGTCCTGGCGGAACTACTACAGCGTCAGTAGTAGCTAATGTTTATAATGATAATAATCCTAGTAGTATTACTGTTGGAAATAGTGCTTTTCCTGGAAATATTAGTAGAACTGCTGGTGCATTAGAACCGTTGACAAACTATTATTCTGCTGTTACATATACCGGAGTTGATATGAATACATTTGCATTTGGCAATAGTAATTGTCGGGTCAGTAATAGTCCTAGCGGTGGATGGACAACTGGTAGTATATTAGTTCCTAGAGGAAGCACTTTTTATGTTAGATATAGATCTCCTGATTTCAATCCATCTACGGTTCCTGGTGGAACTACTGGTGGAGAAACTGTAGGGCAAACTAATACACAAACATATAGTTTTCAGTTTGGAACTGATACTAAATCTTTTACCGCTACTACTAGACGACCTGTTATTGAAGAAACATTTGATGCCGAAGGATCATCTCCATCTCCGGATGAATTACCATTCCCTGATATTGACATACTTCCTAGTCCAAATCCAAAAGAATTTATTAAATCTAATCAGATAAATTTAAATGATATTGAGATTGATGTAGAGATAAAAACTAGTGATGGAGATGCTCAAGTTCAGCGTAATTTTAGTGGAATCTGGCAGGATATGAGGGAGATTTAAAATGCCTTTACAAAATTTTTCCGGGGGATTAGGATCTGTAAACATTCCCGCTAGTGCTTTTAATATATTTGTATCGTGTAGAGGTGGATCTGGCGGCAGCGGCGGCGGTGATGAAGGTGGCGGCGGCGGCGGGGGCGGTCAGGGTAGAAATGGAAATTTTAGACTTCCTGATTACCAAGCTATAACTATTACTGGGTATGGATCCGGCAATGGTAATGGTGGTGGATCATGTTTTGGTAATGCTGGCAATGGCGGCGGTGGAGCAGCTGGAGGTGGACCTGGCGGGAATAAAGCTGGTTGCTCTGGGTCTGGCGGCGGCGGTGGTGGTTGTGGTGCTATCTATGACAACACTAGAAACCGTTGGATGGTAGTCGCCGGAGGTGGCGGTGGTGGTGGTGGAGGTTCGAGATTCCGTAACGGCAATGGAGGCGGTGGCGCTGGTGGATTCGGTGGTTTGGGTGGTCCTTCTGGTGGCGGCGGCGGAGGCGGCGGCGGTTGTGGCGACGGCGGAGGCGGCGGCGGTGGGGGCGCTGGTTCTGGTGGCGCTGGTGGCGGCAATGGTGGATGTGATGGATCCAGTGGTGGCAATGGTGGCGGTGGCGGTGGTAGCGGGTATCGTTTTCCCGCTCAATTACAAAGTCAAGGCAGCGGCGGCGCTGGGGGAGCAAACTACGCTTATACTGATCTTCCTGCTCAAATTGATAGTTTAAACATAGTACCCGAGTTCCAACCATTAGGTACTCCTGTTTATACAGCTCTCCTTACCGCCAATACTTATGGAACTAGATATAGAATCAGTGGAGGTGGATTAACATCTGATATTACAGCTAATTTTCCTGCCCCGTATAGTAATCAGGGATTTTTTGCAATAGGTCCAGTTCAAGTTCCATTGCCTCAATCTGTAGCAGGGGTGAACTCACCAGCATGTTATACGTATACCTTAACAGTTTATAGTGGTCCTAATGATTCGACAGCAGTTAGTGCCCAGCAACAAGTTTGTATACAAAATGACAATAATTTCTCTACGTTTAATGTAGGTACTACCGCTACACCAGGAAATACTCCGGTAAATTCGTTAGAACCAAATACTGTATATTATATTATAGTTGATTGGAGTGGAACTGATATGCCTATTGTTTGTACTTCTACTGCTGGTGGTACAGATCTTTCTTTAAATGCTAGTAATTGGTCTTCTCAGGTAGTATCACAGTTAGATTTTGTATATGTTAGATTTACATCAATGCCATTCAATACATCTACTGTTGTAAGTGGTACAAATGGAGAAGGACTTGCTATTGGTCAACCAAATAGTAAAACTGTAAGTTTTCAAATAGGACCACAATCTGTTTCTTTCCAAGCTATCACAAGACCACCAGTTATCGAAGAATCATTTGATGCTGAAGGTCAACCATTATCCCCGGATGCTTTCCCAGATCCAGACATTGATGCTGTGTTTCCTGATGTAAATGAACCTTTTGTTATATCTAACCCTATTGGTGTCAATGATATTGAAATTCCTAATGAAATCAAAACTAGTGATGGGGATGCCCAGGTACAAATAAATAGTGATGGAAATTGGCTAGATATGAGACAAATATGAGCGTTACTAATTTTATTCCCGAAGTTCGATTTGATATTGAAGGGACTACATGTTCTGTAAAACATGTTACCCAAAATTATACTGTTATTGATGATGTTCCTCGTGTCAATAATCAACAAACTAAATTTAAACATTATTTGCCTGGAGATGATATTTCGGAAGAACCAGAAATGGTTAGAAAACTAATTGAATATTACTGGACATTATTATGAGCAAAAGAAAATTTAAAGACACTAACATGAATGTTAGTGATGTACATCCTGAAAAAACGGACATGTACAAATCTGCTAGAGTACAAGTAGATCATATTGAAACCCCAACAGAAATAAAAGCATCTTTACCTATTCAGGTAAGAATAAATGGTGGAGAGTGGGTAGATATTAGACCCCTGGAAGAAGCCTAAATACTAGGACGATAAGTGCCATTATATCTAGAAAATGCCATTTTCATCTACACCAGTTATAGTATCTCCGGGAGATACTATTGAGATTAGATATCCCACTCCCGATACATGGGATACGAATGTCAGTTTCCAGATTCAGATTGGACAAGGAACAGATACAGTTACCATTGGAACTAAAGTTCCTGATGCAGCTCCAGATGCATTTCAGTTCTTTGATCAATACGCTTCCGAAAGCGTACAATTTCCTACTCTTCCTGGTGACTTTGATTCCTCTGGAACTAATGGTATCCAACGAAATACTACATATTATTCCGAAGCAAAAGTTATTTCTGGTATTGAATTACGTATACCTATTCGTATCTCGTCTTCTGCTTCTGGACCAAGGCCAAGTTTCCCTAATCTAGCATCGTCAGCAGCATTTACTATTAATGACAGTGTTTGGATTAACGAGGCAAATTCTTTTGTACCAGTCACATTAAACACAGTATCTGGTAGTAGAACTGCCACCATTACTAGTGGCAATGAAGCTGATATTGCCGTAGGTAGATATATTATTAGCCCTAACATTACAGGTGAAGTTTTACAGAGAGTCGGAAACGTTGTAACTTTAGTTGATCCAGCGTCTGCTACTGGATCTAGTAGTGGTAATTCGTATTTTACAGTTCAACCAGGAGATACTGTTAGACTAAGAGTACAGACAGAAGATTGGTACACCACTAATTCAAACGTTACTCTTACTCTTTCTGATAATTATTGGACTCCTGGCGATCAGTTCTCTACTACATGGAGTCTTACAACAAGAGCACAAGATCAAACGGTTAGTACGTTAACATCAACAACTTTTGTTGACTATGTTGATGAAAGATCTACCAACACAGGACCTGGATTACAACCTACAGCAACTCCTCTAACTGATAATTTTGGGGCTTATAAAACTACCAGTATTGATATTATTGGTATTGATGCCGATGCTATTGTTGAGGCAACTTCAACCGGCGATATGGAAATATCTCTGGATCAAGTCTCTTGGTCTCAGAATATTCCAAATCTTACATTTGGCGATGTAGTTTTTGTAAGAACTTTAATTGGTAATGATTACGCTACTAAAACTTCAGGATCTCTAACTATATTTGCTAATCCTGGACAGGTATTAGCAGGTGGATTTGAAAATAATACTCTGGGAACATTTGGAGCTGATGAAGGAAATGGTAACTTCGAAGTTACTCAGGTTGCCGGAACAACAAATGATAATCAGCAAGTTTGGACTGAAGTAGATAGATATCCTGATCCAATTCCTTTTGGACCTAATAGAGTATTTACATTTTCTGATGCTAACGTTGTACTATCTCCAGCAACAGTTGGTGAAGGTTATACTGTCGGAACTGTATATAATACGAATACTTTAACTGGTGTTGGATCTGGATTAACTTTTAGAGTTACCGAAGTTGGTGCTAATGGATCAATTTTTGCTGGTGAATTTGTAGAAAGAGGTATTGGATATACAGAAAATGATACCTTTGAAATTCTTGGTGGTATCGTTAACGCTCAATATCAAATTTTACAATATAGACAGGTAAACGTATCATCTACTGATACTGTCCCTAATGCTGAAATTAACAGGACTTATTATGTAGATGTTCCTATTACTGGATTAGGGACGGAATATCCTGCTAATACATATAGTGATTTAGAAGCACCTCAATCTAATCAAGGAACAAGTGGAACGCCAACATATAATACCACTCCAACATCTAATGATCCTGTTGAAATAAGAGTAAATGTTACTCAAGGTTCTGGTCAAATTAGAAAAAATGGTGCCGGTACGTGGGTTCAGCAATTATATGTTCAAGATGGAGATATTTTAAACTTTAGATTAGACTCCCCTTCTGATTATAATATTACTATATCAAGTACAATTCGTTTAGCTGGTCCTCCTTTTGGTGGTCCTACAGGCAATCCCTCAGCAGGTCCATTATCTCCTACATATTCTAATATTCAGGAAACTCTAACATTAACAACTAGGGCACCTAGAACTGTCCCATATAGATTTAGAGCAGAACCTAAGTTTGATGCTACTCCTGGTCAAACTTGTATAGCACAAATTCCTATTGAGGGATTAGATGCTAATACTACAATAAGTATTGTATCTGCTTCCTCTACACCATTCTCTAACGCTGCTGTGAGCTCAGATGGAGTTATTTTTTCATCAATTGCAACTTTAACACCCAGCACTCCATTTGCTTATATTAGAATAGATGCTGGACCAGAGGGAACATTTAGACGTGCTACTTATCAAATCGGATTAAGTGCTGCTTCTGGTTTAGCTGTTGATAGATTTGTTGTTTATACACAAAAATCGGATTACACTTATGTGTTAAGATCGGGTGGGTCTGATGCTTCATTATTCCTACCACAATGGGCAGACTCCATTGATGTGTTTATGCTAGGTGCTGGTGGTGGAGATGGTGGACAAGATCTACCAAGTAGTTTTGGTGGACAGGGAGCACCTGGAAATATTCTTATTGGAACTTTGCTAACACCAGAATCTTTTTGGCCCGCTCCATTTACTAGAAGATTAGGTGTTGTTGCTGCTCAGGGAGGAACAAATGGAGAAGATTTTGATCAGGGTGCTTCTGGCGGTGACGGTGGTTTTGGTTATGCTACTGGTGGTTTTGGTGGTGATGGTTCTACCGTAGAATACTCCGGTGGTGGAGGAGGCGGTGGTGGTGCTAGTGCCATTAACTTACTAGATCCTGATACAGCAGCGTTTATTAGTACACTTTTAGTTGCTGGTGGCGGCGCTGGTGGAGCAGGTGCTGGTGCTGATACTATTATTCAAACTGATGAACAAAACGGCAACCAAGGATTAGGTGGTGGATCACTACAGCCAATCGGAACTATTAATTTTGTCGGAGAGAATGGTGTAAGTAATTCTGGTCAAGGTGGAGGCGGTGGTGGTGCCGGTGGTGGCTGGGGTTCTGGTGGTAACACCAACACACAACAATTCGATTCATTTGGTGGTTTATTAAACACCACAGATTTAGATGGTGATGGTGGAACAGGTGGTGGATGGTATTTTGTTCCTAGTGATGGAACAACCGGATTCGTTCAGAATACAGCAGATTTATTACCAGGGGAAAATGGTGCTGCTCCCGGTAATGATGGATATGTTTTAGTAGGATGGGCACCACAGGATACATTGCCTGATGCTTATTCTTGGACAGACATTGAGGAACAAGAACCAAACTCATTCTATCAATCGAATGTAGAACAAATTACAGGTATTACTGGTCCTGTTAGTGTAAGTGTATCAGGAACTGGTAATAGTGCCAGCCTTAGAATTGGATCTGATCCTGTTAGTATTTTGTCTGAACCATTTACTGCTGGTGGATTTATTACTAATGGACAATATTTACAACTTCAACTTGAGACTGGTCCAAACTATAATCTAGTTTACAGTGCTACCTCTGTTGTTGGAACCGAAACTCCTGGTCAGATTTGGAGAGTTGAAACTGGTCCTGCTCCTGATGAAGAACCAAACCCTCCTTTCTTTGATAATGTAATAAATGCTCCTATCAGTACATTAATAGAATCTAACCAGGAGACAATTAGTGGTATTAATGTTCCTGTTGTAGCAACGGCTGATGCTGGTGCTGAAATTCGTGTTGGTGTATTAAGTGGTGGTTCGTATGTATATGGTCCATATGTAAATGGACTAACTGGTAATGTAGCAGATAGAACTTTAAATAATGGTGACAGAATTCAAGTTAGAATTACATCTTCTGCATTATATTCTACTATTGTTCAAACACAAGTCATTGTAGGAACATCCGATCCTGTTTTGTGGACAGTTACAACAGAAGCAGAACCCGATACCGAACCAGATACTCTTGTTTTTATCACAAAAACCGATCAAGATCCTTTGGTTAAAGTATACAGTAACTACCAAACAATTACGGATATCAGTGAAGACATCAGTGTTGTTGTAGATCCTTCTTCAAACCTTGGAGGAAGTTTTGTTGCTGGTGAAATAGCATATATCGAATTGAATGGCACAGAGACTGATTTAACTACAGTAACAGTTTCTGAGTTTGATATTATTAGACTGTATTATACTACTACCGCAACACCCGGAGCATTTACTCAATTCCCTGTCACAGCAGGAACAGCACCCCCTGTTACTTGGACAGTTGGTGTTACTGGATCATTTGGAACTACACCTAATGATTTTAATTTTGGAACAAATACTAATGCCACACCAGGGGCACCAACACCCTCTATTGTTATTGTTACTATTGCAGGTATTACTGCTCCCGGTGGGGTAGATGTTTATGGTGATGGTGTTATTGAAATTAGTGTTAATGGTGGTCCATTCACCCCTTATACAGCAGCAAGTCCTTACACGGGTGCTGTCAATGGCGATACTGTTCAAGCACAATTAAATTCTCCTCCTTTCCCTGGATTTAGTACGACAAGAGATGTAATCATTGGTTCTGGGGCTGGTTCTTACACTGTGTTTACGACTGTACCATCCCCAGAACCACTATTAGGACAATGGTATAGTAGTTTGAATGTAGTTCAAGATCCTAATTTTGGCGGAGTAACTGGATTACCTGTTGCTAAGTTTAATACTAAGTTTGATGGTCTTCCAATCGGAACTATGATGCCTGCATTCAAAGATAGTGTTGCTGGTGATGAAGCAAGTGGATTTGGTGATGTAGAAGGTAGTTTGAATTCTAGATTCCCTGGATTCATATGGTGTTATGGACAAGCATTAGAACCAGATGATTATCCTGCCTTATTTGACGTAATTGGGTATACTTACGGACAAAATTTTGCTAATCAGTTTAGACTACCTGATTTCAGAAATAAGAAACTTGTAGGTACTGGACCTGTTGATGGTCAATCGGCATCTTCTCCTGCCTTGGCACCACAATTTGGACCACAAAAGACAACATCTAACAAATCTTCTGATATTCCTGGATCTCATGGTGGTTTGTGGTTTATTGATACTATTGCTTCTCCCTCTAGTAATGTTATTCCACAGGTTGATAAACCAGCAACAGGACAACCACCACAGGATTCTCAGTTCTATGATATTGGAACATTAAAAACTTCTGGATATTCCAATGTTTCTGGTGTTATTGAATTTACTACATCAGGTCAGGTTACTGGTCCTGTTTCTTTGAAAGATCAACAGCTATTTGAAGTTCCATTCCATATTCATGAATTGCTAACTGGTCAACCGGATCCTGCGTTTAAAGGTATTGTTAATTGGGGATCATATGGTGGATATAGAAATAGATTACCAACAGATGATTTTGATAATGCCGATCCTATTGTTGAGGAAAATGCTGTTGCCATTAACTTATGGGGATTTGGATGCTTTGATGTTATTCAATTAGATGAATTCGATACTATCAGAACAACCAACAACCCTACTGGCAACTCTAATCCAAACGGCGAACCTGTTTGGATTAGAGCATTTGAGGAGTGGAGTGATAATGATCAAGATACTGGTCCTGGTGGTTGTATTCCTGGTGAAACTCCTGGATATCTAGGCACACATATTACAGATAGATGGAATCAAGTTAATTATATTCAAAGTGGATTAAATGTTAACTCTTCTGGCACTCCAACATCACCAGGATCTATTGAGATTAATGAATATATTAACTTAGGTCTTAGTCCTTATGGTGGATTTACTAATGGTGAAGGCATATACAAATGGGTTGGTGCTATTGATATTCCATCAAAAAATATTGCTATTGCTCAATTTAAACCTATTGATAAATTAAAGCATTCTCATTACCTAACATTCGAAAATGTAAATGCTAATGACAAATTTAGTTTTGGTAATGAATCTGGACCAGGAACAGCATTTGGCACTACTCCATCTACATCTAGTATTGATGTTGTATTCACAGCTGCTGATCTTGGTCTTGAGGTATTACCTGGCACATTTGTATTGGATTCTAACATTCAATTAACACCAACGCCATCATTTGCTCCACAGGAAGTAGCACCATTGATCACTCCATATGTTTGGTGTAAGTGGTTGATTAAGGCATATTAAAATAAATAGTAAAAAACAATAACGGACATGGCTTTTAATCCTGAAGATTTTGTATTTGAACCAGTTGATTTACCTAAGAATGATCCTACAATCTTAGAATATGATGCTTTGCGTCAAATTATTATTGTGAGACTTGGTGAGAGTAATGATACTGCTGAAAATAAACAAGGTGACTATAGAATGTGTCAGTTGAGTGATCAATTAAATGAAAATTTATTAAATCATTTACCTGATAAATTTTCTAACAGAAATGATAAGATTATCATGTTCTGGGTAACTCTAGAAGGCAAGTATGGACTTGTTAAAGAGAAACTGAAATATGATTTCAAAACTCAAGAAAGTAATTGGGTTAGATATGATTATAATAAGCTAACTGATTCTGAAGTAAAAGAATTGTTTGATGTAATTAAAACAGCAGTATGGACACAAAACTATGTTGCTAGGGTTAAAGAAGAAAAGACTATTCTTCAACTAGCAAGAAGGGAAGAATATCTAGGACAATTACATGCTGATAGAGCAAAGAAAAGAGATTATTTATTAAGAACAAGTGACTTTAGAGTGTTGCCTGATGCTCCAAGTACATTTGAAGGTGAATTAAGTGCTTGGGTTAAATGGAGAGTTGAAGTTAGAAATTGTGTTAAATCTCCAGTTGAATTTGAGGATCCAGATGATTATCTACTCTACAATTTGGAGTTTAAATGGCCTATCACACCAACAGAATGGCATGAAACAGATCCAGATACTGAATACTTGTCAGTAGATAGTCATTACACCGAATCTTTCAAGACTGATATTTCTCCTGCTGCTTTAGAGGATATTAATAAAAGTGTTAAGCAGATCTTTGAATATGCCAAGAGAAGAAGAGAAGGTGGTGTATCTACAGAAGAAGAACTTGCTGATTCAAGTCGTGCTGGTGAATTACTATCTGATACTCCTCTGCCTAAGAAAATGAGAGATATCATCAATAGATATAATTTATTATATGATATCACCGAAATTCAACCACCAGCAGGAGAATAATTATGGACTTCATGAACATTAAAACTCACACATTCTTACAATATATTGAAGATACCACCCAAAGATTAAGAACATGTGTTATGGTTCTTAGAACAGAGGGACCAGATGCTTGTACTGATGCTGATAAGGTAAATCAAATCTATTCAGCATATAAAAATAATATGGATGAAGAGAATACAGGAGTATTTCCTACATTCTTGGCAAATGAGTGGACATTCTTGACATTTGAAACAGAAGATGAAGCACGAGATTGGGCTAAGGATAACCTACCATTGGGAAGAGATGACGTAGACCCAGACTATTTTGTTCAGTGTTGGATATTTGATAATGGAGCATTGTCTTATGCCAATGACAATCTCACCAAACTCTCACATAGGGTAGCAGCAGCACCCAGTCAGTAAACTGTCACATGGGCTAGACTGGTCCCCTGATCTGATGTATACTATATTCATCAGCACAGGAGACACACTTGACCATCACCCTTCGCCCCCATCAACAGGCAGCACTTGACGCTCTCGCCACCTGCTCCCACG
>Ga0255768_10001160_pt1 | contig 27457 bp, 38 predicted proteins | sample 071ome_33_FD_179983 | JGI IMG/M metagenome (GOLD analysis project Ga0255768, IMG submission 179983) | Coastal salt marsh microbial communities from the Groves Creek Marsh, Skidaway Island, Georgia - 071412AT metaG (version 2) | ecosystem: Environmental > Aquatic > Marine > Intertidal zone >...
CTTTTATTAGTTCCGGCTACAAGAGTGCGGGAGTGTATGTAAATGCAGACAATGGCATTTTTACCAGAACAAGCGGTTGGCAAATTTGGAATGCTGATGCAAATATTAGTTGGTCCGGCAGTCTCACAATTACCAACACGGACGATACCAGTCTTTGGGCCGCTAATTGGACCGGGGTTAATGACACTACTACTGTGTACGCTGGAGGAGGAACTGTGAATGTCTCTAACGTAACTAGGATTAGATTCGAGGTGACTGGCGTCGGCAACTTTGACGGCGGCACAATCGGCCTTTACTTCGAGTAAGACAATGTCTGATTTTGTCCATCGGATTCTGAATCTCGACACTAACGAGATCACTGAGGTGCCCTTCACCGCTGAGGAAATTCAGGAAAGAGAGGCTTATTTGAGAGACGTTGTTCCCGTCCTTCAGTTAAATCGCCTCAGAGAAAAAAGAAATAACTTGCTTGCTGAGACTGATCACCTCGCACTTGCCGACGTAACCCTCACTGACGAGATGAGGGCATACCGCCAAGCATTGCGCGACTTGCCTGCGAACACTCCCGATCCCGCTAACCCGGTCTGGCCAGTTAAACCCGAGCCTCATCTTTAGGGTTCATTTAGAACCCTTAGTCTTGTAGCTATTTAGAATTAGGCAACGGCCATTTTTATTTGGCTGCCTCAGAGAACGAGTTACTGTTCGAGCTCTCGTGCCTGCAAAAGCGCACAGCTCGAAAGCGCTTCCGTCAGGACATTTTCGACGCGTGGGAACACAGGTGCGCTTATTGCGGGTCTGATCGCGGGTGCACGCTCGATCACATCGTCGCAAAAGCAAAAGGTGGTCCCACTAAGCGCGGGAACATGGTTGCATGTTGTGCGTCCTGTAATTTACTAAAGTCTTCTGAGGACTGGTATCGCTGGTTCCGGGTTCAATCGTTTTGGACTCTTGAGCGTGAGATTCGTATATTCGAGTGGCTTTCGGATAACCACGACGCTTCGGTAGCTGCACGCGAATACGAGCAAAAGTTCCGGATGCCTCCTCCTTTACCGTTTGGGGAAGAAGTGCCTCCTGCAGAGATATAATATTTTTAGGCTTACAGGTGTGCCGTGCCGATACGTAGAAACCTAGACGATGCGAAGGATTACAGCCGTCTTGTATCTCGGCAAAACGAGCTGATCACGCAGAATCAGGTTGCTCCTGAAGACCGTATTCTTTTTATTGATCGTAGTGAGTTCTACGAGTTAGCTCAGCCGAAGCAGACTTCCCTAAGTGGGTTAGCGCAGTCTGTCGTCGATACTCCTGAGTTTACTGATGCTGTTGTAGGAACCGTAAAAGCTTACGGCGCTTGGTTTGATACGACGACACAAACAAACCCCGTGGCAGATACACGGAGGTTTATGCAACTTAATACTCAGTCTTTGACAGACAGTATTACTCTTGTTTCTGGTACACGTGTTGTTATACCAACTTCGGGTATTTATGATATTGAGTTTTCTGCTCAATTACAAACTTCGTCGGGCAAAGTTGATTTCGATATTTGGCTAATTAAAAATAATGTTGACGTTCCTTGGTCGAATGGCCGAGTCGAAGCTGAGGCGAATACAGCTGCCGCAACAATTGCCAACTGGAATTATCTTGTTGAAGGATTACCTGGGGATAATTTCCAGATTGGGTGGTCCTCCCCCAGTACAAATGCCCAACTTCCGGCTATTAGTGGACTTACAAGTCCGGTTCGCCCAGATATTCCTTCGGTAATTTTGACGGTTCAACAGGTTTAACGATTCAACAGAATTTGATCGAGTTTTCGGTTTATATCGCGCAACCACACTCGCATATCATCAAGTTCGTCCTTTAAGTCTGCTTTTAGGACGAATTTTTCGGACATATCTTTATTGTGATCCTCAAGCTTCACGAGGCGTTCTTTGATGTTATCAAATCTTTTGTTTGTTACACGCTGACGCTGCTCATGAGCCCACGTCAGGAGCGCTATAGCAGTACTAAACGCAACGACGATGCCTTCCATAGAGCGCTCTCCTCCTCTAAATTTTAAGTGGATAATTCACGATCATGGACCTCTCTTCCGAGGGTTTAGCTTTAATCAAAGAGTTTGAAGGGCTTCGTCTGCACGCATATCGCTGCAGCGCAGGTGTTGTCACGATCGGCTACGGCCATACTGGCTCTAAATGGCTTCACGACGAATCGGAAATAACTGAAGTTGAAGCAGAAGAGCTTCTAAAACTGGACTGCAAACGTTTTGTTCAAGGTGTAAATGACTGCCTTCGCGTTCAAGTAAATCAGCACGAGTTTGATGCGCTTGTCAGCTTCGCTTTTAACTGCGGCATAAGCGCATTGCGTGGCTCGACTTTATTAAGGCTGTTAAATGATAAATGTGACAAGCATATCGTCGCCGCAGAGTTTCAAAAGTGGTGCAAGGCCGGAAATAAAGTATTGGATGGGCTGCTTAGGCGCCGTAAAGCGGAAGCGGCGTTATTCTTGAAGACAGCTCCTAACAGCCTGTTGGCCCATTCGATTATTGCCAAGCAAGACACTTGGTTGAAGCGGAGCCCTATCCAGTCTTCAGATTTAGCGGACGAGGAAAAGCTGTTTGTGCCTGAAGGAGCGGCGCACGTCTGGAAGCAGATCGTGATGATTCCAGGCGAGATTCACTACAAAGTAATCCTTGAAGCGCAGCCCGACAAAAACTGGTGGATCTACCCAGAGCACTGGAAGATTATTAACGACCCAAAGCAGAAGAACACTGAGCCTCAGGTTCAGCACGATTCGAAGCTGATTCTGTCGACCCCTTATTTCAGTCAGCGGGACAATTATCGGGACGCTTCGCGGACTTGTTTCAGTTCTAGTTGCGCGATGCTCGTCGCGACTCTGTCACCAGGGTCAATCGAGAACGACGACGAATATCTCGAAACTGTCTTTTCGATTGGGGATACCACCGAAGCGTGGGTTCAGATCCGTGCGCTCGAGCAGTACGGAATCAAAGCCGAGTTCTGTCAGGATGGCGGTTGGTCCGATATTGATTCGCTTCTTACGGATGGCGTGCCCGTTCCTATCGGCATTCTGCATCACGGAAAGTCCAGTGCGCCGACCGGAGGCGGTCACTGGGTGATCATTGTCGGTCGTACAGAAGACAACACCGGATACATCGTCAACGATCCTTGGGGAGAGTTGGACGTAAAAAATGGAGGTTATCTTAACGAGAACGGGAAGCACGTCATATACGATAAAAAGAACCTTGCACCTAGGTGGATGGTCGAAGGGTCTGGTTCTGGCTGGTTTTTAAAGGCGTAGCCAGTAGACTCTTAGGGCTCAAAGGACAACTCGTGAACACATTCGAAGAACAACTTCGGGCTGATTTTCTCGACTATCTCTACGACAAATATGGTCGTACAAATGGCTGCTACACCGGCCTTTGGAAGCAGTATCAGGAGGATATTTCCCTTCAGATGCGTAAAGCTGTTATTGAAGGGAGAGTCAAGTTAGAATGCGGTTACGCCGAATCTAAAAAGTTAGCGTAAGGAACTGAGTAATGGCCGTACTCCCGCTGTCTACACAAGCTGAGGCGCTTCAGATTCCTGAAACGCAGAAACTTCTGCCTGGCGCGGAGCTCGACTTTCCGACCGGCCCGCAAACTTTTTCCAACACGCCCCAAGGGATCAACCAGCGTAGGGCGTTCACCATTGACAACTTTGAGCGCCTTCAAGCGCAGTATCAAGTTGATCACGGGGTGTACCAACGTCCTGCTGTTGGTCCCGTTGAGTACGCAGAAAGCAATATCAAAAAGTCAAACCAGCCTGTCGGCGTGGCTGGTTACCAGCATCGGGCTCTTCCCATGCCTGATTCTGCTGATGACCTTACCCAGGCTCAGTATTTCGCTGGGCTTACTAACGCTACCCCGGAAAAGCGCCTCAAGTTTGCTGAGGCACTGGCAAATACCAACCAGTACTTCCTCAACACTCCTGATCAGTCTGCACTGATGCTCGGGAGCAGCCACAACATGGCCAACAATTTGCTGGCCTTAGCGAGTCAGAAGAAGGGACAGAACAAGTGATGGCTGATAACGACTTCCCTGTGCGCATGGCCGGTCAACGGCTTGGCCTCTTCGCTCCTCATCTCGCTGGCTTGACTCCTCAAGAAGTCACCCGGCGGCTAAGGTATCAGGAAACTTTCCCTCAAACCTAACCGTGCTTCCTAGAAACTTGTTGAGTCAGCTTGCAGGTCAGCAGCTTCAGCTCGATCCGAAGGTTATGCAGATGGGTTTGGCTGACCGTTTGGCGGGTCAGGCTGCCATTGAAAATCCTGAGTTAGCTAGCCGCATCATTACCAATATTGAAGGGGACACCACGTCCGAACAGGCTTAAACTAACGAGCCGAAGCGCACGTGGAATGCATACAGCCGAGCTGGATTGGATCACGCCTGATGCTGAGCGTGTAATTGCTAGGCACGCACGAGTAAGTACAAAGAACCCTGACCGTGAGGAGTTCAAAGGCTTACTCAAGTACTGCATCAACCACGGGCACTGGAGTATCTACGAGCAAGCAAGTGCATCGTTTGAAATAATAACGACTAGATCAATTAGTGCTCAGATAATCCGTCACCGTAGCTTCGCATTTCAGGAAACCAGTCAGCGGTATTGCGACCCAACTTCAGTTTTGGCTGAAGCTGAGAGCAGCTGTTGGGATTTCGATCTTCGACGTCAGGACGAAAAGAACCGTCAGAACTCAACGCCTGACCTCGACCCTGTGCTTGTTAAAGCGTTCAAGGAACGAATCCAGATCCTTTATTCGGACCTTAAAAACACCTACACGGACATGCTCGAAGCCGGCGTGGCCAAGGAATGTGCCCGCAATATTCTGCCTATGTGCTCTCCGACTCGTTTGCACATGAGCGGCTCGATCCGAAGCTGGATTCATTACGTCGGTTTACGGGGTGGAGTCGAGACTCAGCTCGAACATCGAACGATCGCCGTTGAAATCGGTAAAGCACTCGAGCGTGAGGTTCCTTCCGTCATTGAAGCGGTGAAGGAGCAGGCAGCCAAAGAATTTAATTTGAAGGGCTGGCTGTTTATCTGAGTGTATCCGCGTGAACTAGGTGCCAAATGGTTAATTGTGTAAGATTAAAAGGTAGCGAATGTTACGACAATGACTCTCAACTATCGCGGCCTCACCTACGACAAGCCTTCTCAGGATCTTGTCCGCGTGGGCTCCAACACCGTCCTGACCTGGCGCGGCAAGCAGTACATCCACATGGATATCAAGGAGAAAAAAAATGGTTAATACGTTGGCTTTAATCCAAGCCAGTATTCTTAAGCGTCAGCGACTTTTGGCGGCACAATTACTCATCGCCAAAAAGGAAATCTAGGGGCGATCTGTCACTAGACTGATGGTAATCGGTGAAACAATATGCTCAGCACCAAGACAAGGCTGAGAGTTGAGTTCATCTGTGATCGGATAAAAAACGGGGCTGAGGTAGAGCTTAACGATATGGCTTGGATCCAGAAATGGGCCAAGCGCAATCCGACAGTAGAAAAGATGCTCCGGCAGGCTCGGCGAGCGGTGACGCAACCCGAGCCTTCTGATCTTGATGAGTTCTGCCAAGCTCTGGATCTTGGAGACCCAGACCCTTCGGAGCATTTAGTCGGACCTCAAGATCCGGTTGATCTTGCCGCGTGGTTTACCAGACGCCAACGCTGGTTCCGGGGAGAGAACAGCTAGCCGCCCGTGTCATAGATTTTTTTTGATGCGCACCAAGTCGTGTCTTTAGGCAGCGGCTCGGTGCCATAAGCCCAGGTATCAAAGTCGTCCTCGTTTCGAGGATCTTTAACGGGACAAGGCTTGGTGCAACGACTGCCTTTGGCGCTGCGCTTACGGTTTGTTTTGCACTGCCGCTCACACATAATGCTGAGAAGCGCTACTCCCCAACTTTAGGCATACCGCCAGCTAAGTCTGTATCTTCGAACGGATCTCTCTGTCCTCTACAGATTGCGCATGCTCTCTTGTAGAAGAAGCAGTCGGTTTTCCCAGCGACTTCTAAGGCATCTTTGACTTTCCGCCAGTTGTCCTTGGTTCGCTGGTCCATGGTCTAGACGCCTCTCAGGAAGGGAGGAAGACCAATCGGACGAGGAGCTGGACGCGGTCCTCTTTCTTGGATGATTTCCCTCATGATGTCCCTGAACTCCTGCTGCGTCAGGGGACGACCGCCGTCGATATCGTGCCTCTCGTAATCAATCTGCGCTACTTCCCGGCGTGGCTGACCGAGCTCAGAAAAGTTCGGACGGTTCCCTCCAAGCCGCAGCTGCAGCGTGTCTTCGGGAAAAATCGAACCTGCGAATCGCATGATAGTTAGGGAGACAAGGGGCTTGAATTAGGCCCCTTAAATATCTCCACGTTAATCGATTCTACATTTTGTTCCAGGGATCGACATCCATTCCAGGCAGTGGATCAGTCTCAGGAACGTAAGATTTCTGTATTTCTTCCATTTCCTTAGAGAAATTGGAAACCTGTTGCTGAACTGGAATGGGTCTGGGTGCCACAGGAGCAGGACGACTGAGCTGTTGGACAGTCTGCTGGAGGAGAGCAATCTGTTCCATCAGAGGCGTTTCCCTCGACTTGACCCAGTTGGTTGCGTTCTCCGTCAGTTGATTGAGAACGTTTTCAGGGTGAGGGAAGTTATAGACAGAGCCGTACTCAGTGTCGATGCGCCTGCCCTGTTGTTCGGAAGCAAGGCTGGAGAGAAACTCTTGAATCCGCTCGAGCGGAATACGCGTGTGGTAGCTGAGCTGATCGGGGCTGACTAGACCTTTGTTGATGTCGTACAGGTGCTTGAAGCTTTGAGCGAGAACTTCGCCCTCGGCTTTCTGCTCTTCGGTTTTTTTAGTGAAGCCAGCCCCAAGGGCAACGCCAGTCATAACTCCTCCGAATGCCCCGTAGGCAGCAGGAGTCATTGCAGGGTTGGCAATAGCCGTAGCCACCACACCACCAGCTGCGACGCTGCTGGCAATCGCAAGGATGTTATTGAGAAACGGGAGGTTCAGCATGTTCTTCAAATGCGAGTTTCCAAAGATCGGGCTGAGGGTTTGAGGCGTACTCGACAGGCGTGGGAAGTCGGGTATCGCCGTAGGCAGCTCGGCTCGTTGAGATGTCGAAGGGTTTCAGTATAAGGCCAGTAAACACGGCGAAACCGTTGTTAATCGTACGTTTACACGCGTCTAGTTTCAGGACGTTACTCAAGGTTTCCTTGAGCCGCTCTGAGAATCTTTCGCGTGCAGCGGCTTTATATCCGTTGGATTTACAGAAGTTGCAGTAGGAGGCATACAGTTCGGTGTACGCGTTCTTAAAGAACATACCCCGCTCCGATTCATCGGTAGAAGGTTTGAATGCGCCGCCTCCAATCTTGGTGCTCTTGCCAGGTGCGTAGAGGGTGCACTCGTTGAGCCATGCTGCGAATGGGTTGTTGAACAGCAGGCTCTCAAAATCGGAAGCTCGGAGGTCAGGACAGTGCTTGACCGGATTGGCTAGGACGTCGCGCATAGTGTCGAAGTCCATCGAGAGAGCCCAAGTCACAATCCCGCTGAGCTCAGGCTCGAGCTCACCCTCGATGCGATCTTGATAGACGTTCAGAAGATCGCGTCGCTTTGAAGCAGGCACGACCTTGTCCATGACAATGGTCAGGCGACGTCGCTCAAGACCGCTCGTGGTGTCCGAGGAGCTGATGTGCTCGTTGGATGCGATACAGACCAGACACTCAGGCTTAAAAGAGATAACTTCTTTGCCGTATTTACGCTCGGCTCGGAGAGTATCGGAAGCCGATGTCAGTTTTTTCATCGTATCCATCCGCTTGCTGTAGGACGATTCGTCCGTAAGCACGACCAGTTTTTTACCGATCAAGCTGAAGCACTCGAACTTGTTGGTTTCAAGTTGCTCGAGGCTTGTGGTGTGGAGACCTTGCAGACCCACAAGAGCAGTCAAGACTTGCTGCAGCGTTGACTTACCGGTGCCACCAGGACCCACCAGATGCAGGAACCTTTCGCCCTGGGTATAGGAAGTCAGGACAGCCCGAGAGAAAGCCTGGATGATCTTGACCCGATCCTTGCCGATGGCGTCAGTCAGCCACGCGACAAACTTTGGGCACTGGGAGCTGGGGTCGTAGTCGTAGGGAAGTCGGTTTCGGATGTATTGGTTGGGGTCAAAACCAGCAAGGAACTCACCAGTCTGAGAATCCAGAGCACCGTTTTTGAAGGGAACGAGACCACGGTTGGCAGACCAAATAGAGTTTCGACCGCCCCGGCTAGAACGCAGAAGTTTTCCCTGAAGGAGCTGATAGACCGAGTTGACCGTGGCAGAACTGTATTTCGGAATCACGCCAGACGTCACAAAGACGTCAAGAGCCTTGATGATACGGCGCTTGATATGGGTCGAATCCTGCAGATACCAGACGCCCTCGTCCTCGTCGTAGCAAAAGAACTCGTCGAGGCTTGAGTCGAAAAGGAACGTATCCTTGTTGTTGGAAACGATTACGTCGGCGACGTCGTTTTCCGAAAACTGCTTCTTCTTGCCCTGCAAGCTAACGAGCTGCGCAGGGGTCTGCGGGGTTGCAGAGTTGGAGGCCATGGGCTGCTCCTTGGGTTTTGGTGTTGATGTTGTTGTTGATGTGGATGGCTCAAAGTCGAAAGTAAGGATCGAGTTCCTAGCTTTCTCTTGAGGTTTCAGCTGGGCCTGAACTGATTCAGGCGCGGACGCGAGAAAGGTCTCGCGGCTGACTCGTTTGACTTTTCGCCAGACGGCAAGGTCACCGTCATCAGAGGCCAGTGCTACCGAAGGAAGCAGCGTGGCTGGGTCGTAGATCGAATTTAGTATGCGCTTGTACTTGCCGTCAAGCGCTGGTGCGTACTGATAGATGTTTTCAAAACACAGCTCAGCCAGCTGCTCAGGGCTCACCTGACACTTAAGATCCTTCTCCCGGAGCCAGTTCGACCAGCCGATCAGCTCTTTAAAGGCAACTGCCATGGAGGCAGAGCGGTCCTCGACCTCGAACCCATCGAGCATGTCGCGGACTTTGGTGCTGACCAGATCGGTGATGTCGATCCCGTCGCTCGCCGTTTCTGCTGTTAAGCAAGATGCCGGGTCGTCCTCGGCTCGAGCCTCTTTTGGCAAAGCTACATAGGCTTGGTATGCCTCAGTGACTTTGCTCTGTGGGATTGCTTTATCGGAGTAGTAAAAAACTTTTGGATCGTGCTCTGGATGCGCTCCGTAAAAGAGATTTACGGCTTGGGTTGCGCGGCGATCGGAGCCTGGGATGGATTCTGAGATCGTACGAACAAACCACTGGTAGAAGTCCGGGTCAAGAATCTCGCTCTCAAGGCCAAAAACAAGGCGAAAGCGTGGCCAACCGTCAGCAGTACTAGGAGAGAAATAAGCGAGAGAAAGATACTTTTGACAAATAGGTAGTTCAAGAGCTTGTTCTGGTGTTAGTTGTTGGTCTTGAATTTTGTTGCCTTCTGCATCCTTTCCATCGGCTTGATTGTCGATGTCAATGATGACAAGGCCAGCTTTAATTGCACCTGTTGAGTTACTCTTACGCTGACCGTTTACGAGATGCCACGCACAGATACCGTGCGCACGCATAACCTCGTCGGCAAGCTCTGAGGATGACAGGCTGGAGGCAATCCAGTTGTCGTTAAACGCACCAAACTTCCCACCAGCCGGGATCTTCCCAGAAGGGCCTAGAGCGGCACGAACTTCACGGTTGATCGAACAGGTGAAACGCATGGCGCTCAGGAGCGGTTCTTAGTTTGGCATGGATTTCCGAGATCGGAACGGAAGAGAGTATTAAGTGGCGACTACGTCACTGTAGAACTTTCTTACAACTTCAAGCCAAGCGGCTTCGTCCTTCTCGATGTCCTTGCCGCTGAAGGTGAAAACCTGAACCGAAAACTCCGGAACCGGCGTGGACACAATGATCTGCGTCTTCGAAATTTTAATCCCGAAGCACCGTTCGGCGGCCAGTTTGTAGGCGGCAAGTTGCAGCCTTGTCTTTTTCGTCTTGTAAACCCCGCCGATCAGAGCTTTGCGGAGCTTGTCATCGATGTCGGCTTTTGAACTTGGGAAGCGAGCGGAGTAAGGACCTAAGGAAGTTTTGAAGTCGCCGAGGATAATTTCGCCGTTTGCGTCCTCGTAGATGACGTCGCAACAACCTGCCCAACCGTGGTCTGTGACCTGGTCGTAGTAGTGAATTCTGCCAACGCCGTCCTCTCCTACGTACTTGTTCCATTCTGGTTTGTTCATTGGTTTTTCGGACCACAGGATCCGACCACCCTCAAAAAGCTCATCGAGCTTCTCTGGCATCCCATCCCAGTAAGGCTGGAATTGCTTTGGTGGATTTACATCGATCCCACGGACGTAGTTTTCCACGCCGTTGTGGATCCAAGTCCCTCGTTCTGCAGCCTTCTCGAGCATGCCTGGGTTCATCGCATTCCAGGCTGCGAGCTTTCGACGACTGTCCTCAGACTGCGTGGCCGAGAGGATCGAGGTTACTGAAGCTAATGGACGATCTACACCTAGTACGTTGTAGTGCCTGTAGCCGTTAATCGTTACTCGAGTGTCTGACACTTATGTGTCGCAATTATTGGAAGTCTAGTTCAATCAATGCAAAAAAATAAAATCAACGAGCTGTACTTCAAGCAGCGTCAGAAATCCACTCGGGGAAGTTCAATTTAGTTCGACCGAGCTTGTGTGCGACTTGATCCCATGCTCGTGCAGCTTCTATGGGATTTTTGTAATATCCGATGTGCACGTATGAATTCTTAGTTCTGATAGTTGCACGGTATTTGTTGGTGTCTTTGACCTGACAGACTCCGATGAATTTCTGGTTCCCGTAGCTACGCCCACGATTCAACTCCCCTTCAGTGACAAGCCGCAGGTTGTTGAGCTTGTTATTGAAGCCATTTCCGTCGGCGTGGAGAATGTCGTAGCCGGCAGGGATCAATCCGTTGTGAAGCACCCACACAATGTGATGGCATTCCCAAAGTTCGTCTTCGCAACGAACCTTGAAACGTTTGTAGATCTTTGATCCGGCTGGTGAGTTAGGTCGGCGCTTGCCTTTGGGACGACGAGCCTTCCATCGAAGGCAAGTAGGTGCGTCGGGATCGTAGTACCAGTTTTTAGTGGCATTAGCGGCAAGCCACTCGGCCTGCCGTCGAGAGATAACGTTCACTCTTCAGGTGGGAAGTTGAGAGAGGACACTGATCTGCCGAGAGCGATAGCAGCTTTGTCGTAAGCCTTAGCTGCAGCTACCGAACCGGTGAAGTATCCGATGTGGATTTGTTTGTTGTTTGCGTAGATCACCGCACGGTAGCGGCTGAGTCTGCTTACAAAGTTGACTCCTTTGAACTTGCGCTCACTGGGCATCAGAACTTGTTCATGCTGGATTGATTTGGCTCAATCGTATCATCGTCATCAGGTTCTTCGAGGACCTCTTCCTCTTCTTCAGATTCAATAAAGAACTCAGAGACCTGGTAGTCAAAGCCCTTCTGATGTGAGTTGAGCTCGTTGCTAATGCATAGAGCACCACAGAAAGACTCCGTCACAAGTTCAGCAACAGAGTCGGCATCTCGGACCTTGCCATCAGGAGCGATGCACTCGGTGAGCAGTTGGGTGGAGAGATTGACGGCGATGAGCTTTTCGATTCGCTTGATCAGCTCCGTGGTCAATTCAATCTGCTGGCGTTGCAGCTTGAGAATCTGATCGAACTTGGCTCCCATGAGCTACCGCATCCAGGTCAATAAGATCGCTCCAATCTAGTGCGTACTCGAGGCTCACACTATCTTGCCACTGATCCTGATGCCTAAAGACAAACCAAGCTGATGTGACGGAGTCTTTCTGGCTGCCAAGCTGTCGGAAGTTTGGTCGAGGGCTGAAGATGATAAGGTTGCTCATTTTGTAAGCGAGCAGAAAGTCACGTCTTTTTGCGACGGGCTCCAGGAAGGTCAAGCGCTCGAGCAGACATACGCCTTGCATGGCAATGGCCATCCCATATTTCAGGATGTACTCCGTGTGCTCTTTCAACCCAACGGTCGTCTGCACTATGTAGTCGTAACCCTGACCTCGTTGTTTTAACCACCAGGTTGGGTCAAGCAAATTGTCGGGATCGCTATTGCTGACCACGGAAACGTTTTGGTTCTTGAGCTCAGCTTCGAGCCGACCATCTATGTCGTAGGGGATGAAGACCTTGCCATCGAGAAGGACCCTTTTGCTGAGCGCGTGGCCGACGCCCTGCGGTGTTTGATAGAAGGAAGCCATTGTTTTGTTAAAGAATTGAAAGCGTTGGTGAGGCTAAAGTGTACGGATAACCTGCGTGCTCGCTATGGAGATCGCTTGGTTCACGATGGAGAATGAGTTTGCGCATGCTCGTGTTATGGGCAGCGCCGCAAAACTCGACAAGGCTGAACTGCTCGAAGTCTTCGACATAATCCATAAGCAGTATCAGCTCAGGGGAAGACTGTTCACGCAGCTTTTGAAGCATTGTGCATCGGCTGGCGTAGAGCTTCCTCCTTTGAACGAGTTGTTAGAACCCAGCACGGCTCAGCACCCAGAGGCGAGCGAATAAACCCAATACGTTCGATGTACCGGGAGATCACCTCGACGCTGGTCGACTGTGGTCTTGCAAAGATAACAGCGTTTTCAGGGAGCTCAAGGATCAAGCTTTTAAACAAAGACATTGCTTTATAGACTGTTGTAGACGGTGCGCCTGTGTGCGGAACATTGGTCTTACGAGACCGCTTGTTCTTACGGTTCTCGATCCAGTCGCATGATGCACGCTTGGACTTGGTGATGCACACCGCTCCTTCCCAGTAGTCAGAGCGCGTGGGGATGAAGCGGTAGACCCAGACGCTGATCCAGAAGCCTTTGTGCTTGATTCTTTTGACGCGAGTATTTTTCCGCATAAAAAAAGGGGCCGCAACGGTGACGGCCCCTGAGACATTCCACGTCAGAAGTCTATCCCAAGTTTCTTGGCTTGCTCTGGCGTTAGCTCTACAGCTTTCTTCTTTTTGCTGTCGGCAGCGGGAGGAGCGGTAGTCTCCACCACTTCGACTTTGGCGTTCAGCGGATTGGCATCCGCAGGAAGCGCTGCAAGGCTCGGCGCAGGGAGGGCATTGTTTGCCTCGAAGGCCGCCTTGATCTGAGCGTGGTCCTCTCCAAGGGGTAGTTCCACAAGGTTGGATCCTGGGATGCTCGAGCGAAGAGCGTTGGCCACCGACGACGCTCCGCTGGACTGAAGCCACTCATTGATGTCCGCAATGAGTTTCTTCTCTTCGTCTGATTCAGCTGGTCGATCGCTGAACTCAACCGCGTTGTAATTGATCTTTGCGCCGTCCGCGCCAGTGACCGGATCCCGCTCATTGAAGGACTTGGTAACGAACTTAGTGGTAGTGATGACAGAAGCACAGTTGATTCTGTTGTTGTACAGCGTCTGGAAGTAGCTGATGAACCCCTTCTGAGAGGTCTTACCACTGATTATCGTCGAAGTGACGCAGCGAGGCGGGAGGAGCCTGTGGTTGGGTGAGACGCCGATGTAAGCAATACGGATGAATTCCTCTCCATGACGCATACCGAGGTTTCCGTAGAAAGGAGTGAAACCAAGGAGAACAAAGTTAAGAGGAATGCCGTTGCCATTAGCGTCGACGATTGCGGATTCAGAGTCGACATCAGACTTCCAGCGGCGTTGCTGAAGGTCGATGCGCAGAGTGTGGGGAGGGCAGTTGCAGAGGATTTCGTCCTCTTCAAATTGGCCAGCGATAAAAACCATGATGAGTCAGGAAGCAGGAATCAAAGAGAGAAGTCGATTGAACCGATAGCGGCAGCGGAAACCTTTCCCTTGTCGGGATCGGCAGCCTTCTTAGGAGTCGAGCGTTGGGTTTTGGGAAGGTAGAGAACCTTATCCAAGGTGTAGTTTAAATAGGACTTTTCGTCCTTTTCTGAGGTCGAGACTCGACCAACGGCGACGGTCGGCGTACCAGGAGACAGCTCGGAAAGCTGCTTCGAAAGGTCACCCCAAGCGGTCAGTTTGAACCACTGGGTTTCTTGACCTTCGTCTTGCCAAGCCAGAGAACGATTGGTGACCGTGGTATCGGTCAGCTCAACCTGGTCTGACTTGGGACCGAGACCACCTGCAGCAACAAAGAAGTTGACCGCCAGGAGATCCTGGAAGTTTTCTTCGGTGACGATCAGCATTGCTTGCATTTGCAGCACGCCGTCGGGAGTTGCCCGCGTGGGACCGATTGCCAAAAAGGTCTGATCTTTTTTGAGGTCGGCCATGAGCTTGCCGACGTAATGATCTTTCTTTTGGAGGACTTGGACTTTGGATGCGACGCGCTTGTCGTTAGAGGGAAGCGCCTCAGCGAGGACGTTGATTGCGTCGTCAGTGGTTTGAGACTCAGCAGTGACTCTGAGACCTAGAACAAAAACGTTCATCTTTGAGCTTTCGGTAGATCGTTGAACGGTGAACTTTAAGCGCCTTGGCGATCTGGGTAACCGAGATCCCTTGGCCCAGAAAGGCTAAGAGCAACTGATCGTCTCCAGCACTGAGCTTCTGGTTCTTTTTAGATTTGGATGAGTAGTCAGTGTGATAAGGATTAATACATGCTTTGCATGAACACGAGGGCCTGGCAATCGCGTCGTCTTTGGGTATGTCTAAGTACTTCAGAATGACATTACGAACATATAGTCGTTTGCGGAACACATACACGCAAGGAACGTTGTTACAGAACGAACCATTCCATAAAAAGCAGTCCGGATGCGTGAAGTCGTTGGCTGCCAGCTTTTTAAAAAGTATTGATAGCGGAGTGTCCCTGCACTCCCAATAGTTGAGCTCGAATTGATCCCCCTCGAGGGCTCGGCAGATATCTTCAGCTTGTGCTTGCGCGTGGCTCGTGTCGTTCGCTGAGATCGGAAGCGACAGCTTTTGCTTCCCCTTCCGGAGAACCAGCTGGTAATGGTTAGACGAGGGGTTTGAACTCAATCTTGTGACCCTTCGCCTTTTGCAAGTTCGCGTGCGATTTGTGAGGTTAAGCCTCCCAAGAAGTTTCCAGCGACGTCTCCGCCAGCAAACGCAAAAGGATTTTTGAACCGAGACCGAAGTAGCCGACCGCCAACTTCTGCCGCAGTAATGTCTGTGGCCGCCTCTGCGGGATCTCTGCCTTGCCTCACTTGATTGGCGAAATCAGTTACAGGAAACCCATATTCCAGACTCATCCTGACAGCTCTTTGAGCAGGAGGAGGCAAGCGGCTATAAGCCTCACCTGCCATCCTGGGCACCCTGGTTAACTGCTGAAGGCCTTTTCCCGCGAGGCCTAGACCGCCCCCGACTAGGTTCGCAAAACCAATAAAAGGCCCTAAGCCGCCGTCGTCACCCACAGTTCATACCTGTACCGCTTACTAAATCTACTTCTTATTTCGCATCCAGTAGCGACGCAGCTCGTGGCCAGGACCCACTACCCCGTTGAGAGTTTTGACCATATTCATCGCTTCTTCAAAGCTTGGATAAAGCTCGGCGAATTCTTTTTGGTCGCAGTACTCCGCCACCGATTTACCGGTCAGACTTTTATGTAGGTAGTTCCCGGTCTTACGGTCTTTAATGACCCAGACCTCACGGAACGTCAGCCCAGTTTGAGCAGCGATAGAGGACATTTCCTCCTCACCGTACAGTTCGGTAGCACATCCATCAATTTTAAGTTTCGACTTAGTTATCTTTGGTTTTTTAAAGGTTTTGGGTTTAGGCTCTTCTACCTTCTTAATGGTCGGCGCCTTCGTAATTGTCGCCTCGATGTTGTTGGCTTTCTTTAGTGCTCTTGCTTTGTTCGCAGCTTGTAAGGCAGTATCAAAAGAGCACTCAGTCATATAAAGCTTATTACCTGCGTTGATAACGCCGTACCAAACCAGCCCTTTCTTGACCGTAAAGATCTCCTTACCCTCTTGAATCTCCAGCTCGAAGAGATCAGAAACGGATTTCGTGGTCATTTTGCTGCCCATGAGCTACCTACTGATGCGTCTGCACTGGCTGGCACCGACTTTAATACGTGTTCTGCGGCAGTGATCATGGTGGTTTCCAGTACTTCTTTGTAGTGCTCGGCCTGGTCCTCACGGACTTCAAGCACCAATTCGTCATGCACTGCAGCTACGAGGTGCACGTCATCGCAGAGATGGTCGTTGAGTTCCGCGATTGCGATCTTCAAGATGTCAGCGCCTGAGCCCTGAATCAAAGTGTTTGCGCTGACCATCATTGACGCATCGTTGTAGCTAAGTAGACGGCGTCTACCAAGGGCTGTTCGGGTGTACGCCCAACCGTCATCGACCAAGGCTGCGCGTTCCCTGTGCCACGAACGAAGTCTCGGGTACGCCCTGTGGAAAGCCATGTGCGCAACCTTGGCATCACTGAGGCTGATGATTTTGCCGGATTGCGCAGCGTAGGTTTTGTACTTTCGGAAACCCATTCCGTACAGCAGAGCGAAGTTCAAAGTCTTGCCGTCTTGGCGCTGATCTTTTGTGACCTCCTCGATTCCGACGTTGTAGATCAAGCTCGCTGTAAGAGTATGGAGGTCGATCCCCTCGCTAAAGGCCTGCTTCATTTGAGGGATGTTGATCAGCTCAGCCCCAAGACGCAGTTCGATCTGAGCCCAGTCGCAGATAACTAGCTTGAAACCCGGTGCTGGGATAAAGCACTCACGGAAGTCTTTGGTTCTCGGGACCTGCTGGATGTTGACTCCGAACTGTGTCTTTGGTTTTTTCTTCGATCCTTTCGGCGCTCCGCTGCTGGTGAACCGCCCGGAGTTTGCGCCCACTTGGTTGTACCCAGAGTGGATCCTTCCAGTAACAGGATTGATATTTAAGAGAAGTTTTTCTACGTGTTCGACACGGGTTTCAAGCTTGACCCTTTCCCTGTACAAGTTCAGGGTCGGATCATCACTATCGAACTCGGCCAATGCAATTTGGTTCAGCGTGGTCTTGTTTGTCTTTTGATCGACGGGAAGCTCGATGCCGCAAAGACTGAAGGCCTTCGCTACCTGCATCGTTGAGCCAGGATTAAATTCTTTCTTGGCGTTTTTACCTACGGCAATTTCGCCCTGATCGTTTCGAGGAAGCTTTGCTTGATCGGGTAAGCGAGCATCTAAGGAGTTGATAAACTCAGCTGTTTTTACTTCGAGCTTTTTCTGAATCTCGAGTTCAAGCTCCAGGAGTTTTGCTTTGTCGACGCCAAAACCACGGGAGCACATCCGTGCTACTGGTCGGATGCATTTGGATTCGATGCTGTAAATGGGTAAAAGATTCTCCTCGCGCATCTCAGAGAGTTGCTCTGCTGCCAGACGTGGCAGGATGTCTACATCTCGAGCGGCATATTCGATCTGTTCGGGGTCAAGTTCTTCTTTGCTCCAGTCTGAAACCTGCTGCTGTTTATCTATTTCGATCTCAAAGCGTCGCTCCAGACAGGCTTTAAGGCTGCAGCTGACGTCCTCGAAGTATTGCTTTTGCGCCTGCGGTGAGATCTTGGCTTCTTTGAATCCAGCACGCAGGATTCGTTCAGCTATGTAAGTGCAGAAGATTTTGTTTTTGAAGTCGATGCCAAGGTAAAGAAGGAACTGGAGATCAAAGTTGAGGTTGTGCCCAATGAGCATCTCCCGTGACTCAATGAACTCCTTAAGTTCTGAGGTGCAAGGAGATTTAAAGAGATCGATCACGTAGACCGTTCTGTCCTGCTCGGCCGGATCAGCGTTACAGATTTGAATCAGACGCGGTTTAGCGATACCGGCTTGCAGACCAGTCGTCTCGAAGTCAAGGCAGATTTTTGCTGAATCAAATTCAGCAAGAAACGAACCCAGTTGTTGAGGGGTCTCGATCAGTTTTATTTTCACGCTTCGTCCTCGCGGGTGAAGTAGTTGCACTCGCTTGCAAACAACTCGTCTACTGCGTCAGGCAAGCCGAGCCGACAACCTCCTTCAACGTAGTGAACACAATCACTGCAGTGACGTTCGCCGTCTGGCTGGTTCGTACAAGCCTGTACCTCAGCTTCCCAGCGTGGCTGACCGATGGCGCTCAGGATCTTATTGAGCATCCTCTCTGAGTCGAGGAGCTGGTTGTATCGCTTCTCAGGGAGTGTGAAGTTGGTTGAGCGCTCTCCACAGAACGTGCACTCGAGCCGTCTTCTTTGTCCACCTGGCTGCAGTCGGAGCTTTCTGCTCTCAATTACGCCGATCGTTGTCTTCCCACAGTGGCCGCAAACGAAGGCTGGGTCCTTGGCATTTAATGACATTTGGGATAATTAGATGTCCAGGTCTCCCATGACGGGGCGACCTGCTCTATCCCATTGTAGTGTCCAGTCTTCTCGTAACCCACTAATGGGGATTCCTCCATACGATGAAACACTAGCTGCCCGATCTTCATTCCTTTCCAGAGTCTCACTGGATGCAGCTTGCGAGCATTGACCAGCTCGAGCGTGAGCTTCGATCCGTTGAAGCCAGGGTCTACGTAGCCGGCCATCAAGTGTTCAATTCCTTCTCGAGCCCTGGAACTCTTAAGAGCAAATTGCGCTGCAAGTTTTAGGTGCGAAGGCATATTGAGTGTTTCCATCGTCTCGCCCAGCACGAACTGGCCCGGATCCAGCAGGAATGGGTCGTGCTCTGAGCTTTGTTCGATTGATACCGTAAACAGCTTGTCACTGTGCTTGACCTCAACCATGAGGTTGGATCCGAGCCTTACATCCAACGAAGCTGGGTTAACGAGCGACTCATCGAAAGGGTCGACCAGCAGACCTTCCTGCCCAAGGTTCCGGATCTGCCAGTCAGCAAGAATCATCGCAATAAAAAACCCCGCCAATAGTAGCGGGGTCAGTGGGCTTCAAACTCAGACTAGCGACGTTTACGCAGCCTTTTGTTGCTTTCTGGAGTGCCAGAAGTTACGTACGAACTTCTCGACGTCACCCCACTCATCCTTAAGCTGCTTGCCTGCTGCAGTCAACTTGAACACGTAGTATTTACGCGTCGTGGAAAGCGAGCGTTGATCCGCCTCGGGTTTCCGTGCTCCCTTGGACCACCGAACCTCAGTGGTCACGAGGCCATACTCCTGCATCATCTTGAGCCCCGTGGTGACACTCAAGTAAGTAGGAGACACCCAGTACGTTTCGTTCCGACTCACACCTGACTCGCGTTCCATTGGAACTAGAGCCCGGCTATCGAGAGGATCGTTCTTGAAACCCTTGAAGAGCAGAGAGGACTCAGGGAACTTCTCGTCTTTCCAGAACTCGTTCGCCCAGTGACTCCCGACCTCACGGAGAGCCAACATCGTTTCCGTGTTGGCTTGAGCCAGGATCATCGCCGCTCCGACCGTTCGGTAGGACGGATGCTCGACACATTCTTGAATGAAGTCAGCTTTCTTGATCAGACGCAGCAGCGTAGGCTTTTTGGTGGAAGGGATCTTCCTGATCGCTTTTGCAGGCCTGGCTTTTACGACTGCTGCTTTGGTCGCTGTCGATCCGGTTTTTTCCGAAGCAACCTTCCAAGCCAGCGAGGCCAAAGCTGCATCCTGCTTTTCGACGCTGAGAGCGAAGAGCTCCTGGGCGTTCATCACCTGAGCGTCGAGGTGGTGCTCAAGGTTGATGGTGATCGGCGTGGTTTTGTTGGAAGTGCTGAGTAGTTGCTTTGCTTCGGCGTCGGTCAGGTCAACGCCATTCAATTTAAAGAGTAAGTCCATACTCATGTTTGTTGACGAGAAAAAGATTAGCGCATTTTTCGAGCAAGCTTAGTGCTTCACAATCTCTTCTGATTTGGAACCAGACTCTAGCTGCTCATAAATGTCCACAACTTTCCCTACCCAGAATGAAATGTCTGTAGCAATTTTGCCTGCTACATACTCAAGCTCTAGCACATCGAACACTACGTTACGCTCAACTTCTTCTTGCTCGCAACCGTAACCCTCAACGAAGTAACCGGTTGAGTTAAAGGAGACTATGTAGTACGTTCCGTCTTCATCAGTTTTGTGAAGCGCAAATCGCTGCGTGTTTCTATCGAACTCAAGTAGTGCACCTCGATAGTTCAGCTCGCTTTCGTCGCAAGAGATCGGCGAGCTCTTATTTATAGGCAGGCTCATCCACACGCAGCTCTGCACCCACTCGAACAAGTAATCGAAACTCGACGTCCACTCAAACCTTTCATTGATCCGACGGATGGGGTCGATTGCAGACTGCATGAGTGTTTTACAGACGAGTTTTTTATAGCTCGTTAATGACCTGCTGTCCCGTGCTGGTGAGCACAGTTTCACCTTATGCAACGCTGAATGCAATCAATGCTCTCAGCTGTCTTGGTCAAGTCCACAGTGTGGACTTCGTCGCTGAACCGATTCAGAATTGGACCTGCGTCGGTCTCAATGCAGATCGTCGACCACATCGCACCGGTTCTTTCTTTCATCGCGTTGATGTTCCTGATCGTGTGATCGTGCACTTCACTGTGCCCGTCCGTGATCATCAGAATGTCGGTCTTGTCGGTGATCTTGGCCGAGGTGACTGCGTGCGCCAGTACAGCGTTGAAAGACGTACCACCTCCGAGGTGCCACGTAGCCACAAAGTCCAGCAACTCATTGTTGTCAGCCCGCGTGGCATCCAAGCTCACTGAATCCGTAATCCGAACGTCAAACAAATGAATCTGCACACCTCGCTTCTGCTTCAAGGCCTCCTCAGCAATGAGAAGTGCAATCGCTTTGCTCCAGATTTCAGTCTCGCCCGTCATCGAGCCGGAGACATCGATGTACATGACGATCGGTCCCTTACCGAGATCCTTTCGATGCGCCTCGTAGTCTTTGGTCAGCAGGCTTCTCTGGCTGTACTTCAGGGCGAAGAGAGCGCGTCCCTGAGGCGTGGCAGCTAACGCCAGCTCATTGGGGAAAGCTTTCACCACTTCATTACTAAAGGCAGCGCCTGCAATTGCTTCGTAGCTGGCCTTTGCTCGGCGAGCTTTCTTTCGCTCTGTCCAGATCCGCCGCAAGAAACCAAGACGGTTGGCGATTGCCCTCAGCTTCTTGTTTTGGCGAAGGCGTTTTGCCAACTCACGTTTCTGATTGAGATCGTTTGTGTGCTTGCCTGTCCCAGCATCAGAGCCGTGAAGCTTGCTGATCCCTTCGTTAGTTTGCTCGGTTTCTTCCTTGGCTTTGTCGACGATCTCATCTACACGGCTGGAGATCCTTTCACCAGCTTCCATGAGGTGCTGCTCCATGACAGCGCCAAGCTTCTTGCCCTCTTCTCGCAGCACTGCTGCAGCGCCGTCATCACCAGCGTCCTTCGCTTCTTGAAACTCCTGACGGATCTTTTCCAGCTTGTCTTTGTTGCTGCTGAGCATCGAGGGTGCCAGCTGCTCCAGGTCCTCGATCAATTCCTCAAGAACCTCGGACAGCTCGTTCAGGATGTTTACAGCAGTGTTTCCAGCGTTCCACTGATCGCCGACGCAAAGCATCATCAAGTCGTGCCACGCTGCTGAATTGGTCAGGTCGTCCATCAGCCCGTACCAGAACGAGTCTTCAGGTTTGTAGCCGCGTGGATACACAACCTTTTCCCCGTTCTGTTTTGCTCTGAAATACTCTTCCCAAGCATTCAGATCGATAAGCCAGCTGACGTTGTCGCCTGAGTAAAGACGCTCGAAAACTTCTTTCCCAAAGCGTGACAACTGGTTGATGTTGTACTGATCGGCTAGGTAGCTGACCTGGGGCCTTGCGTCTCGAACAAAGTCGTCCCAAAGAAAATCTGCAAGTGCAGAGCAAGCCAGCGTCAAAGGCTGGTTGTCACTCAGCCTCAGGATCTCCTGTCGTTTGTCCATTAGTTTGAGATTTCGGCGATTGTGTGGGCGATTGTTTCGCTGAACTTTTCGAGCTGCCTGTTTAGCTGCACGCCTTTTTGTCGGACTGCGATTGACATCTTGTAACGGTCGCCATCCAGTGCATCATTGACCTTCTTCTGGATGCTCAAGATGTCATTGCGAGCACGGCGACACTGGGTGACGTAGTCGTTCAGGTCAGCCAGGGAGCGACCGCTGAGCTTTGTTGCGTTGGCCTGGAACTCAGTCATGATTCCAGAGGCAGCCCGCTTTGCATCGGCAAAGTATTTTTCAGCCGTGGGGCATACCTGCATCAAGCACTCTTTAATAGTGGCTTGATCTTCGTCGTTACGGTAAACAATGTGCACCAGTGAGTTGTGCATGTGTTCGCCATAGAGTTCTTCGTCGCCTTGGACAACTGCCCAAGCTTTGAGGAACTTGATGATCTGAACTCGCCGGCGGTCACTGATAGTCAGGCCTCGTGCTTCGAGCATTGACCAGAGCTCGCCGAACTTATCCAGAAAGTCATCGGTGACAGGCAGCGTTGCTGCTTTTGCCTGCAGCTCGAACAGATCGCCAAGCTTTAAGTGCACACCGACGTCGGGTCTTTGCTGGATGCCTGCAGCCCAGAGATCAAGCGTGCGCTTACTGGCGCTCATCGCCAGGAACCGAACAGTTGGGCGGAACAGGAAACGATCGGCGAAAGCTTGGAGTGATTCCTCCTCAGGCCAGCTGTTTGTGGCAGCGACGATCGACTGGATCGGCGTCTCGATTGTTTCCTTGCCGTTGTTGAACGTGCGCTCGTTCAGAAGGGTGAGCAGTGAGTTCAGGATCGCGGAAGAGCCACGAAACAGTTCGTCAGTGAACGCGATGTGCGCAGAGGGAAGGTAGCCATCGACGTCACGTTGGTACTCGTCCTTGAGGAGCTTCGTGACAGCTACAGGACCGAAGAGTTCGCTTGGGTCGCTGGTTGGCGTGAGGAGGTAGCCGAAGTAGTTGGCGCCGTCGATGCCCTTGCAAATGCTTCGGACCAGATCTGACTTACCAGTGCCGGGCTCGCCCAGTAGGAAAGCGTTCTGCTTTGAGAGCAGCGTGGCAAGCAGGCCGTCGATAACATCGACGCGCTCGAGGTGCGCAGTGTTGAGGGCAGCTCGGAAGTTCTGAAGTGATTTGAAAAGATCAGTCATGTCGGTGAGTTGTTAGAAATCGACCTCGTCGATGGTTTGTACTTCCTCGATCATCTGAGGAAGGCTGCGGTCGCCCGCGTCAATGAGCTCGCGCCTGACAGCAATAAGCTTTGTCAGTTGCTTGCTGCGTTGCTGGTAGATGCTCTGCTCTACCTCAGCTAGCTGAGACAACTCTTGGAGTTCGTCCAGCGCCTCTGCGTTCTTGATTTTGTCGCAGAGATCTTTGAACTGGCTCGACAGTGTCAGGGATTTTTGCAGAGCTTCAAGTCCTTTGGAGTCGTCCCGTTGTTGGACGATTGACTGAAGCTCGCTCCGGATCTCGAGGCCCACTTCCTGGAATGTTTTGGCGCCGTGGTCACGGACCTTGCGATCCGTTGACTGGATGTGGTGACCTGCTTCTAGGAGCTTGTCAGCCAAGCTGCTGAGCTTTTGGAAGCCAGGCACTGAGTCACTGATCAGTCGCAACCGGTCTGCGGTGAGCTCCCAGGAGCCACGCTTGACGCCGCCTCCGACTTGAGCACGTCCGACCTTGGTGACGTTGCGAACGTCAAGATCATCCAGAAGTTCCGCTCCGATTTGCAGAGCGCGATCGGCAGCTCCCTCGCGAGCAGCCTCGATGACCTCTTTCGTATTGATGTAACACTCAGCCGAGATAACTCCTTCGATGTCGTCTTCAGCAGGGTTCTCCACCGGTGTCATGGAGACGGGGAGCGGCCCGACAACGGCGACTCGGATGGGTTCTTTGTACGACTTGCGATCGGGGAACACCTTGAGGTATGCCTCCTTGGCCAGTCGGTACTCCTCTTCATCTGAGAACAAAGGCCGGAGCATGTTCTCGACGGTCAGGCACCAGTGCCGGAACTCGTTATCCCAGAGAGAAGCGAGGCGTTCATTTGCCTCCTTAGCTCGCTGCTTGATCTCTCTGATCCGAGCCTGGGCTTCTCTGAAGTAGCCAGCCGTCACGAAGTGCGAGTCGCCGAAGTTGATGGTGCACTCGTCGTACATCTCACGCTGCATTGCGCGAAGTTGGTCGAGCTCGTTCTTCAGAGAGTTAGACAGCTGCGGTCGGAGCGTGCCTGTGCTCTGGGATCTCAGATGGTCGATCGTCTGAGCAGGAAGCTTCAGATCGTCGAACTTGATGCCCACGGTTTGGCGGATGCGTGAGCTGATGCTGCAGGTGATCAGGTAGTTCATTTGATGCGAGTGAAGGCGAGGCTGACTTTGTTCGTGGTGAAGTCGATCTTGTTGTCGAGTGCCAGGCTGTCGATCAACTGCTTGCGCTCGAGCTTTGCTTTCTTGAGCTTGCGCTCCAGCTCGGCGATCTTGTCGTCCATCTTCAGCAGCTTCTCGTGCTCGGTCGGCAGTTTCGTGACCTTGACGACGATGTTGGTTCGGAACTCCTCGTATCTGAAGAGGCTGCTTTTGCCGCTGAACACGCTGAGATCCATGCCCATGCGGCACGCAGCGATGTTGACGTCGTCCGAAAGGTTCTGTCGCGCTGCCTCGAAGGCAACACCGAAACCCTCGTTGAGCTGGGCGAGCGCGGTGTCGCACTCGTCGTAGGTCTCAGCCGCGTGGCGACCGAGCTGGACCAGGGAGTTCTGAGTGATCTTGGCCATGATGGTTTGATTTGATGTGGCGTGAAGCCGTGCTCAGGAATGTAGAGGTTTCAAGGTGGTCTGTCAAGCATGCAGCTCATGGTTGGGGTAGCAAGGTCGTCATTTTGATAAATAAAATCTTTAATCGTTTAGACTTTGTTTACATAAATTGCGTTCTTTTAACACTAAAAAGACCACCTTATTACTCAGTGGTCTTCTGTATTCTATAGACGTTTCAGAGTAATCGAGCTCACTAGCTCACCAGATTCCTTCTGGATCTCGCACACGACGTCGATCTCCGTCTGTCCCGCCCAGACTGTGTTGTTGTGCTCCGCGCATAGGTTGGCGTGCTTCTGTGCGTTAGCGATTACATCATCATCTTCCTCGATCGGTATGTCAAAAGAGATAGATGTGACAAGCCAGTGTAGTGCCATCGCTAGCAATCTTTGATGCCAGCATAGCGAGAGACGGCTTTACTTATTTGCGCTTAAGTAATCAGTCTTCGTCATCGTCAACCCAGTCAATGCCTGGGATCCGAGCGATGTAAAACCAATTTTCAGGGCATGCAGCTTTGAACTCGTTGCAGAGTTTCGCCGCTTCCTTGAGGTTGGTAGCTTTGGCGACCGTGGCAGTCTTGAGGTCAGGTGTTCGACACTTGACGTAAGCAGGCATGGCTCTGGATTGGAATCGTGAGACTAAGTAACGTTGTGAGCTTGAGCAAGAGAGTGCCCGTAGGATGCTCCCATCAAAACAACATCAGATCAAGTGCCCAACCAATACAAAAAGGACACTTCGACCCATCTCTACGAAGCGATGCGCAAGCTTTGGCGCATCGACTGGACAAAGCCTAGCGGCGTTGCCTTCGCACGAGGGACGGGCGGCCATGTGCCAGGAGATCCTGCCGGTTACAGGGACTCGAGCCTGGGAGGCTTCGCCTTCACTTTTAATAAGCGAGCCTATGAAGGGTTTCGGATTCTCGTCTATCTACTGCAAGACGTAGACGTAGACGGCCGGAGCATCGTGCCGCTGAGTGAGTACAGCTTTTGGGACATTGATCCGACCCGCTCACCTTTCCGCGTCAACACCACCACTGGCTATCGCGGAGTCTTTTGGGACTCTTGCCAGAAGCGGTACAAAGCGCTGCTCAGTGTGCGACCCAAGCGGCTGCTGATCAAGACAAGCAAGTGCCCGATCGAGTGCGCTCGTGCGTTCAACGAGGCGGCGCTGGAGCACTACGGAGACGAAGCGATCTTGAACGAGATCCCTGCGTAGACTTGAGGAAAGGGATCGACCGATGCGCTTCGCTGGAATGATGATGGGCGACCAGGACAACGCCCAGCTGGCCTACTCGCCGCAAGAGAAAGCAGAAGACAAAATGCTGCTTCGCTCCCTGCAACGAGGTGAGCTGGGGTCAGGCCCTGCGATCGACAAGGCCATTCAAGACATCATCAATCGAATCAACGGCGTAGGTGTTCGGGGCGTTTAATCGCACCCATACCCGCGTGGCACACAAGCAAAGCCACAGGTTTAACTAAGCTCGTTTGTAGGAAGGCAAGCGTAGGTCTCACCGAAAAATGTACGGTGCTGAACCAGCGTGTGCTTCTGAGTCCCCTCGAGGATGTAAGCCTTCCGTGCTTCGTAGCACTTGTCTTGCTGGTTGAAGTTGTTGGCAGTGTGCACGGCTAAGCCAAGCCCAAGCGCCGTGGACAAGCCGAGAGCAAAGGGAAGGAAGTTGTTCATGGCAGTAGGAAGTCAGTGTGCTCTGGTGAGATGGCTGGAGCTTGCCAGCCTTCTTGCTTAGCTTGATCGTTCAAAACCTCGGCGATCTGTAGCAGCTGCTTGGGAGGGAGCTCAGCGAGCACTGCACTTAGCACCCGCGTGGGACCGTACTGATCAGCTAGCGACAGGATCCCCCACCGGGCTTGGGCTTGTGAGTGGTTGACCGGCACTGTGTTTCATCTTGAGTTCAAAGAGAGCCTCTTGAGATTCGCGCTCACGTTCAACGAGGCGCGTCCTGCCGGGCTGCGGCTTCCATGCTGACAGTCTGATCAGTCGATCGGAGCTGCAACGGAAAGCGTCGCGAGCCCAGGCATGACAGGGGCCGGTAGTCATCTTCGGTTTTGATGTGAAACAAGCGTAGGTAGCCGAGAACCGTTGCGACACGGTGCTTTTACCTATCTATAGATAAGGCCACTGGCGCACCAATTCGGCCAGGTCAGGGATGAGCACCTCTTTAATCGCCGTGGCGATCGAGTTAGTGTCCTCCCCGATGCCAGCCACCGACACAGACTCGAGCATCACCTGATGCGAGTCGATCACAGACAAGGCCGGACCCATCAGATCAGCTGAGACGATCAGCTTGTAGTCGCCCTCTTCTATGTAGAAGTCAGCGGCGAGCTCAAGCCGCAGGCTGTAGTTAGCAGCCAGCTGAGCCCCGTTATTCTTGGCCACCTCCTCGGGGTCAAGGTGATGGAGCAGCCCGACAAGATGCGAGCTGATCGCCTCACGGACCTGCTTTGTGATGTCGTCAGTCGGCATCGATGAACCCCTTCATCTCTTCAATGCTGTCGTCGATAGCTTTAAGGATGCGTGGGTAGTTGTCCAGATCCTTAACGATCTCGATAGCTTCCAGCATGTCGCAATCGCGTACCTTGCCCAGTTCGCCGGTCATCATCACGTCGGTGGGCAGCGTTAGGAAGGACGTTACGGGCGTGTCTTTCCCGTACTTGTGCATCAGGAAGTCAACGTAGGTGTGCAGTTCTTGGAGGGTTCCGTACATGATCAGGCTTGGAAAAGGGGGTAGTAGTCGATT
>Ga0255768_10001168_pt1 | contig 27353 bp, 16 predicted proteins | sample 071ome_33_FD_179983 | JGI IMG/M metagenome (GOLD analysis project Ga0255768, IMG submission 179983) | Coastal salt marsh microbial communities from the Groves Creek Marsh, Skidaway Island, Georgia - 071412AT metaG (version 2) | ecosystem: Environmental > Aquatic > Marine > Intertidal zone >...
AGCTAGTGATCCCTACTGAAGGTATTGGTTGGGAAATCGAAGCAACAGCCATCATGAACACCACTAAGAAAATGGCTGCGGCTAAAACTCTGGTTGACTGGTCAATCACTAAAACAGCTAACGAGCTATACAACAAAGGTTATGCCGTTGTTGCTTACCCAGGCGTAGCTCAACCTGTTGAGCACTTCCCTGCTGAAGTGGGAGAGAAAATGATCAAGAACGACTTTGAGTGGGCTGCTAAAAACCGTGACAAGATCTTGTCTGAGTGGCAGAAGCGTTACGACTCTAAGTCTGAGCCTAAGAGCTAATCAAGCTTCCTAAGGTTTTATTGTTGAGAGCCCTTCGGGGTTCTCTTAAAACACTTTAGGTCACTGTTTTCGGCAGTCTCCTTCGTTACCCACGGTAAGAAAACAGTCACCAAAGTGACACATAATAATCAAACTCAATCATCATCCAGCAAGGAGCCGAAACATGCTCTCATTACCCAAACACTCATTACCCTTACTTTCATTACTTAGGCGTGTGCGTGTTGCAAGCACAACCCTATTTAAAGCGAATCATTTGCTTACCCATAGCGTTAACCAGTTAGCTAATCATTCAGCTAACCAAAGCGTTAGCCAGTCCCCCGTTTTAAAAACTCAGGGTTTGATGAATAAAGTGACCGCCTCTGTACTGACAAAGAAGAAAATGTCGCCGGGCCAACAAGAGAACAGAACGCGAAAGCCAAGCGTTGAGCTGCAAGGAGTCAATAAATACTACGATGATTGCCATGCTTTAAAAGACATCAATCTAACCATTAACCATGGTGAGTTCATTAGCTTTTTGGGCCCATCCGGTTGTGGTAAAACCACCTTACTTAGAACCATTGCCGGTCTTGAAGACTCCAGCGACGGCATCATTTATCTGTCCGGTAAGAATGTGACCAATAAGCCTGCCAGACAACGTAATTTTGGCATCGTATTCCAATCCTATGCGTTGTTCCCGAACCTGACGGTAGAAGAGAACATTGGCTACGCACTTAAATCGAAAGGCCAATCCAAAAAAACCATTAAAGAACGTGTGAATGAGTTGATTGAATTAGTCGGTCTGGCTAAATTGAATGACCGCTTCCCTTCACAGCTGTCCGGCGGTCAGCAACAACGCGTGGCGTTAGCCCGTGCTCTTGCGCCAAATCCAAAGTTACTTTTGCTCGATGAGCCTTTGTCGGCACTGGATGCCAAAGTCCGACACACGCTTCGCTCGGAACTAAAACAACTTCAACAAAAGACGGGCATTACCACCATCATGGTGACGCACGATCAAGAAGAAGCGTTGGCCATTTCAGATCGAATCGCAGTACTTAAGTTTGGTGAGATCGAACAAATCGGTACGCCTGATGAAATCTACTCAACACCGGCTACCGAATTCGTTGCCGAGTTCGTTGGAACCATCAATAAAATGACCCTACCTCATGATGGTCAAAGCTACATTGTCCGTCCGGAGTGGATGGAGCTGTTTAACAGCCCGAACGAGAATCGTATCCCAGGTATTATCCAAGATGTGGAGTACCACGGTGCATCAACTCGCGTCACTCTGGATTTGGACCATTCGGAGATCTCCAGCAAGCCCGTGGTGCTTGATATCCCTACGCCTCACGTCAAAAAGATGCAGTTTTCTATGAGCCAAGTGGCTTGGCTTGAAGTGACTCATTTAGACATGTGTTCAAGCAGCATTTGTTAAAACAGCATTTGTTCAAACAACTAAGCACTGGGCTTCAGAGCTCATCATAGGATTAAAGAGCAAGGTACAGAAATAGTTATGAGTTACACCACGTCACCCCAGAGCGCACCAACCAAAGCGTCGAGCTGGCTAAACCATTTTTTAAACACGCTGGATAAAGAGTCCGTAATCAAGCGTCTCTGGCTACTGATCGCGCTGTGTGTTCTGCTGACTACCCTTGTCTTCCCGCTATACAGTTTGTTGATTCACAGTGTTCAGGACAGCGACGGCCAGTTTGTAGGCGCTGCGAATTTCGTTAACTACCTCAGCAACCCCGCACTTACTTATTCCATCACAAACACCCTATATCTTGGTTTGATCGCAACCGTCATCACCATCAGCTTGGCCTTTGTCACAGCCTGGTGTTTTACCCGAACCAATATGTTCGGCAAAACCTTGTTCAAGGGCATTGCCTACATCCCGTTGCTCACTCCTTCGCTGCTTTCTGCCATCAGCTTGATTTACTGGTTCGGTAATCAAGGCGTACTTAAAGAGTTTTGGCCTTTTGAGACGATTTATGGCTTGCCGGGGATCGTATTTGGTATTTCATTTTGGGCCTTCCCCCATGCCCTAATCATTATCTCAACAGCCTTGAGACAACAAGACGCTCGTTTGTATGAAGCCAGTGAAGTGCTCGGCGCAGGCCCAATCAGAACCTTTTTTACGGTGACGCTGCCGGGTTGTAAGTACGGTTTGATCTCGGCCACAGCCGTGGTGTTTACGCTGGTAGTGACAGACTTTGGTGTGGCTAAAGTGATTGGCGGTCAATACAACGTATTAGCGACCGACATCTACAAACAGGTAATCGGCCAACAGAACTTCTCTATGGGCGCGGTGGTCAGTCTGGTGTTGTTGATTCCTGCGTTACTGACGTTCCTAGTTGATCAATGGGTTCAGAAGAAACAACAATCGTCATTCGACAGTAAATCGTTGGCCTATCAACCCAAAGCCTCGAAAGTTCGTGATTCATTTGCGCTGGTTTTTTGTAGCCTGATTTCAGTGATCATTCTGGCCGTCATCAGTATGGCCGGTTATTCCTCTCTGGTTACCTTCTGGCCTTATGACTTGTCCCTGTCGTTCAACAACTACCAGTTTGAAATGATGGACGGCGGTGGCTGGGAGGCTTACATAAACTCGCTGATCATGGCAGCCGGCACTATGGTCATCGGTACTAGCTTTATCTTTCTGTCTGCCTACGCCTGCCAAAAGATTGAGCTATGGCCGAGTGTTCGAAAGGCCATTCATATTTTATCTGTGATCCCGGCAGCGGTTCCTGGTCTGGTATTGGGTTTGAGCTACATATTCTTCTTCAATCAGCCAAACAATCCGTTAAATATCATCTACGGGACGTTTTTAATCCTGATGATTTCTTCGGTGGTACACTTCCTAACGGTAGGCCACCTGACCATGGTGACTGCCTTTAAACAGCTACCGAACGAAATTGAACCGGTATCTGAATCGTTAAAAGTGCCTTTCTATGTAACCTTGGGTCGTGTGACCTTGCCAATGACCTTCCCGGCGATTCTTGAGGTGGGCATCTACTTGTTTGTAAACGCGATGACCACCGTTTCCGCAGTAGTATTCCTATACAGTGTGGATACCATGTTGGCGTCTGTGGCCGTTTTGAATATGGATGATGCGGGTGATACCGCTCCAGCCGCAGCTATGGCGATGCTGATTTTCTTCAGCGCCTTGGGCGTAAAACTGGTGTATAGCCTGGTGACCTATGGCCTCACCAAAAAAACTCAAGCCTGGCGCGGTTAGCACTCCTGACGACTGATTTTTCTATCAAGAAGACAATCAGATAAGTCAGTACTTTTCCACTAGTGACCGGCCCTCTGCAAATAATCTCTTACTTCATAAACGAAGTAAGGGATTTTTCGCTTTCGAAAGTCCCTCAGTTGTAGTAAAAAGGCAGCCATTCTGGTCTATGGTATAGATCAGACAATTCCTATTTAACAGGCTATGACCCTATAGCTTTCATTCAAGACACGGGAGTCTTTATGAAACGCACCCAAAACCTTTTCCAAAAAGCATTATTGACGTCAGCTATCAGCATGTCGATTGCGGCTACTTCTCTAACAGCAAACGCTGAACAAGCGGGTACTTTCTACATTAACCCAGCTGTTGGTATTCAAACCTTTGATGGTAAAAGAGATGCCGATGAAGCCGTGACTGCAATTTTTGGTGGCGAATATGTGATTACCTCCAAATGGGGTATCGAAGCGTCCTACATGATCTCTTCGCCAGACGGTGAAGATGGCAATCAGGATGCCGATCTTGATCAGATTCGTATCGGTGCGTTGTATTACCTACCTGAAACAGGCAACTGGAAACCCTTCCTTGGTTTGGGCATTGCTGACGCTGAGTTTGAATACGACACCACAGACCATGTTGAAACTCAGGTTCATGTAGGTGGCGGTGCTCGCTACAGTTTCAATGAAGATTGGTCGGCAAGACTGGATGCGCGTGCTATCAACAGCCTGGATGAAGAAGCCTGGGATGCTCTATTGAGCGTAGGTGTAAGCTATGCGTTCGGCGGTTCGTCTTATCAAAAGACAGAAGAACAACCAATGGCCGTTGCAGCGCCTGCTGTTGTAGACAGCGACGGTGACGGTGTGGCAGATGATCTGGACAAGTGCCCTAACACCCCTGCCGGTGTAGCAGTGAACAGCAGCGGTTGCCCATTAGATATTGACGGTGATGGCGTTTACGATTATCAAGACCAATGCCCTGGCACACCTGCGGGTGCACCAGTTGACGCAAAAGGCTGCCCGCTTGATTCCGATGGCGACGGTGTGCCGGATTACAAAGACCAATGTCCAACCACGGCGGCGGGCGCTCAGGTCGATGAAAACGGTTGTAAGGTGATGATTGAGAAAACGGTTTCGATTAACCTAGCGATCAACTTCCCAACAAACTCAGCAGTTGTCCCTCAAACGTATTACGCTGAGATTGAGCGTGTTGCGGATTTCATGAAGGAATACAAAAACACCAGCGTAACCATTCAAGGCCATACCGATGATCGAGGTAATGCAGGTTATAACAAGTCTCTATCACAAAAACGCGCTGATTCAGTAGCAGCGATTCTTGTGTCTAATTACGGCATTGAAGCATCACGTGTTGAAGCACAAGGTTTTGGTGAAGAACAACCTATTGCTGATAACAATACGGCAGCGGGTCGTAAAGAAAACCGTCGCGTGGTGGCTGAGATTGAGAACACAATAACTCAGTAATCCCGGTTAAAGACCTCTAAAGGGCGTGAGGCATTCAACCTTGCGCCCTTTTTTATACCTTACAAACTCATCCTTTTTTTACTTCCTTTCCTTCTAAAGTTGGATTTTATAAACATCGATCGACAGTACTCTTAAATAAAAAAGAGAGAAAATCATGTCCGATCAGACACTTTCATCAGGCTACTTCCGAATTCCCCTTACCTTTGTAGCTATCCTTGTTCTTTCAACTGTGATGATACAAGCCACCTTTGCGGCGGTATCTTCATCTTCGACAAAGCCTAAAAAATTAGTGATGTGTCTTTATGATCTTATCGGTCAAAGTGGGCCGATGGCCAGTCTTATGACGGATTATAAAACCCAGGCTTTAAACTGGGGGGTACATCTCGACTTCAGACACTACTTAAGTGATCGTCTGGCCGCAGAAGACTTCGAAGCAGGTCATTGCGATTTGGTTAATCTACCGGGCGTTCGAGCAAGGAATTACAACCAATTTACCGGTTCTCTGAATGCCATTGGCGCTATTCCAGACTACCAACACCTGAAGCTGGTCCTCAACACACTCTCTTCCCCCAAGGCCTCAAAGTTCATGATCGAGAAAGAGTATGAAATCGCGGCCATCATGCCTACTGGTGCGCTATTTGGTTTCGTGGTGGACAAACAATACAGTAATCCAGATAGCCTTTCGGGCAAGAAAATCACGATACTGGACAACGCTCCTGAATCAAAATACCTCATTCAACAAACCGGCATGATCCCTGTGCCCTCCACCATTAATAACGCCATTCAAAAGTTCAATAATCATCTGGTAGATGTGACCGGTGCGCCCGCAGTTGCCTTTGAATTACTCGAAATGCATAAAGGGCTCGAGCCGGACGGAGGAATTATTAATTGGCCCCTCCATCAAAGCACCATGCAACTGGTTATTCGCCGTAAGAAACTCCCTGAAGGCTTTGGTCAAGCCTCCCGCTCTTTTACTCAAACGCACCTAGAAGAAGGCTTTAAAACCCTAAGAGGATTCGAAGATAAGATTCCGACTAAATACTGGATTGAAGTTGACCCCACCGTAAAACAAAAATGGAGCAACCGTCATCGTGTGTCTCGCCTGCATCTGAGAGATCAGGGTATTTATCACCCGACCGCACTGACGCTGTTCAGAAAAGTCCGTTGTAAATTGGATTCTACCCTTACCGAATGTTCGGCTAACATCAAAGAATAAACACGGGCCGGACTCATGGAACAGCAAGAACTGAACAATCAGCAAGAACTGGATAATCAACTTAAGTCCGAAAAACCATATTTGTTTGAGAAAAATGGATTTATAAAACCAATCAAAGCTGTTGTCACTGCTTTAGGAGCTTGCGTTTTACTTCTGACCCTACTGATGGGCATATCAAGCGGACTGCAAGAACGCCTGTTTATGCTAGATACTCTGGTTTCAAGCAATGATCAGGCATCAGAGACGAAGTCTTTGATCCTGCCTAACGAAGACAACTGTATCGGTGCGTCACAAACAGACGCCGCCGATATGGCCTTATTGGATGATGTACTCGATGATCTAGTCGTTGATCCTGTCGATGAATCACCCGACACCAGTGAAATCAAGCCAAGTATAGCTGCTGAAACCCGTTGCTCTATGACGGGGTTAACCCCTGTTTTACCTCAAGCTGAGATAGGTTTGATTAAGCAAGCCGAAGCAAGGATTCTTGAGCTCAACCTATGGCTTGCTGAACATCAAAAACACCTACTGGCTCTATTTCTGACCGTTGCTCTTCTTAGCGCCACTTTTAACCGAAAACATTTAGCGCTGAACAATCTCCATCAAACGGCAGGCTTTTCTGTGCTGGCACAGCTAATCAGCAGTGGTTTAGTCGCAGCCTCCTGTGGCTTATATGCAGACCATATTTCAGGCCGAAATTACTTGAGTGACACACCAATGCCTTATCTAATCTTGGCAATTGGGTTCGCTCTTAACCTGGTAATCCTCATGGGTTCTTTTGTTCAACGCCTTGGTAACAAACATCCGTCAATCAGTTTCTCTCGTTCACTGCTATCAATACCTATCTATGCCTGGATGATCCTGTTGCCCTTCCTATTTTCGAAAGATCGAGACATGTTTCAGCTTGCGTTAATGATCGGTCAAATGCTGGAAATGCCCTTGGTATATCTTCAAATTGGCCTTTATATCTGGCTCGGTATGATGATCAAACACTCCCATCTGGCGGATTTATTGATTAACCAGCTGTTAGACTTGAGATTAAAAGCGCACACCATTGCTATTTTGGTGGTTGTGATTATGGCCATACCTACCGCGTTCACAGGGGCTTCAGGAATCATTATTCTTGCTGTTGGTTTGTTAATCTTTCAGGGGCTGGAAAAATTAGAACTACGAAAACAATTTGTTCTCGCGATCACAGCCATGAGCGGTAGCACAGGTGTGGTGTTGTCTCCCAGTTTAATGATTGTCGCCATCGCTTTTCTAAACAAAGAAGTCACTACCGATGAACTGTTCTTCTGGGGAACCTGGATCTTTGCACTTACGGTTCTGGTATTGCTGGCTATGGTTCAGATCTTGCCTAAAACACCCCTTTCAAAAACCTCTCATAACTCTCAATCCCTTCTAAACCATCAAAGTTTCAAGACTAGCGACACAACGCAATCAAACACATATCCTACAACAAAGCTGGCCGCACTTACGCCCTATCTTGTATTGATTCTTGTCACATCTTCAGCACTCTACTTCCTATTAGGCTTGAGCTTCAATGAATTCACAGCACCCTATTTTCTGGTTCTGGTGATGCTTTCCATTCTGGTATTTGAACGAAGAAATAAAGCAGTCCATAGACATGAACCTATGGAGAAAACGAACAAACAAGCCAAGCCTCTCAGTTCCAGTTTTCAACACAGCGGAGCCATCCTATTAGTGATGTTAGGGTCTTATACCTTGGGCAGCACATCTTTTAGTGGCGAGGCCTTTGCCAGTAATCAAATCGCAGATCTATCGTTCACTGCCCAGCTCTTTACCCTATTGCTGATTATGATCTTGATAGGCATGATACTAGACCCATTTGGCGCGCTTATTTTGGTGAGTATTTTCATTGCGCCTTTCGCTTATGAACTGTCAATTCATCCCATTCATTTTTGGATGATGGCGTTGATTTCCTTCGAGCTAGGTTATGTTACTCCGCCAGTAGCAATGAACCATCTGCTAACCCGTCAGCAACTCCCCGCTTTAACGCTGGAAAGCGCTAAGCAAGAATCCTATAAACTATCGCAAGGTAAAGCCTTGTTAGCTCGGGTGTATCTCAATAATGAACGTGTATTACTGCCCATTATGGTGTTGGGCAGTACGTTGCTGCTGGTGACTTTTGCACCTTTAGCTTTTTATTAACCATCATTAAACGCAGACATGAAATTGAGCGCACAAAAAAGCCGATCGAATGATCGGCTTTTTGAGTAAAGCTTTGAGCGCAATCGAGTTTATTAACCCTTAGAGTTGATTAAGGCTCTACGTGCTTCGTTGACACCTTCAGAAGCGGCTTTAATCAAGCCAGGGCCTTCATAAATGAAACCACTGTAGATTTGAACCAAACTTGCACCGGCTTCAATTTTAGCTGCGGCCGTTTCTTTATTCGTGATACCACCCACGCCAATGATTGGTAACTTACCATCCAACGCTTTTGCCAGTTTCTCAGTCACGTGAGTAGACGACTCAAATACTGGTGCGCCACTTAGACCACCTTGTTCATTACCGTATTGAAGGCCTTGAACCTTATCACGTGCGATCGTTGTGTTGGTTGCGATAACACCGTCGATTTCATGTTTGGTCAGAGTTTCCGCTACCCATTCAACGGCTTCGTCATCCATATCCGGAGCGATCTTTACAGCGATTGGTACATAGCGGTTAGTTTGACCCGCCAGTTTGGTTTGCTCTTCTTTCACAGCAATAATCAAAGACTCTAGAGATTCGCCCATCTGCAAGTCACGAAGCCCTGGCGTGTTTGGAGAGGAGATGTTTACTGTCACGTACGACGCGTGATCATAGACTTTCTGTAAACACTTCACGTAATCGCTGTTTGCGTCTTCAACGGAAGTATCGAAGTTTTTACCGATGTTGATGCCTAACACACCCTCGAACTTCGCTTTCTTAACGCGCTCAACCAGATAATCAACGCCCTTGTTGTTGAACCCCATGCGATTGATGATGCCTTGCGCTTCCGGCAATCTGAAAATACGTGGTTTAGGATTGCCCGGCTGTGGTCTTGGAGTAATCGTACCAATCTCGATAAAACCAAAACCAAGTGCTGCTAAACCGTCAATGCAGTCACCGTTCTTATCCAAACCTGCCGCTAGACCTACCGGATTTGGGAACTCAATGCCCATGGCATCCACCGGGTTGTAAGGAATGTTCTGATTCATCAAACCTGCAATGCCGATCCGACTCATTGCCTGAAGGCCTTCAAGTGTCAACTCATGAGCTGTCTCAGGAGAAAGTTTGAACAACATGGAACGTAATGCGGGATAAATCATTGAGCTTTCCTATTAAGGGCTTAATCGATATCTGAAATTGAGCGCTATTCTAGCGACTTTCACTGTGTTTTACACGACTTGAGTCATTATCTAATCAACTAAATTAGAGACGCTCAATTCGATCAAACTTGCCATCGGCTTTGAAGAAAATACAAAACATGCCCTGAATGCCCTGATGTGTAATGAAGGGTTGTAGGATATTAGCAGGGAAACGAACAGAACGACCGTCGATACTGGTTGCCAGTACCGTACGTGCCGATCCCATATACCAGTAGGTATATTCTTCCGGCGAAATATTTAAGTTCACGATGATGTGTTTGGACCCTTTCATGGATCTAGGGAAACCTCTAACTCTATTACTCTCAGCTCTGCGGGCGTTTAACTTGCCAAATACTCTATAACAACATCGAACTTTTGAAAATGCTTAGCACCGTTTCAAGACTCTTATTGTTTGCGTATTGGCATTCCCGCAGATCAGGAAAACAGAATCAGAGGTTACCCTGATTACTATTCATTAGCTAAGTTACTATCCCTTCTATACGTGAGCTAAATTACTTAACTCCCTCATAGCAACGGTAAACATGGCCAATTCAGGGTTGTCGGTATTCCTGACTTCATTCAACAAGGTTAACCAACGCTGAACCATTGGGCTGCTTTCGTCGAACCAGTTCACCAGACACATTTTAACGTCCTGATTTTCACCCTCAGGCGCTTCGCAATGCATGATGTGAACAAGTAAGGCTTTCTGTTGCCAATCCATATCATCCATCAAAGCTTCACGCGCCAAACCCTGCCAATGGTTAGTCACTTCCAAACCATTAACCTGTTGAATGAACCAATGCAAGCCAAGCTTTTCGCGAAGTTTGAAGAACAAGCCTGCAGTGGTATCGATGTCGGTGCCAGTATCACGAGCCGCATCACAAATGGTCAGTGAACCGTACAAGGACGGAGTACCAGTGACAAAACGAGCCAATTCATCCGGGATGCCAGCATCCACAAATTCCTGTTTCTGAGTCATCCATTCATCACGAACGGTATCACTCAAATGATCCTCAAGATGATCAAACAAGGTATCCATAACCGGCCGATAGGTATTTACGATCTGCTCCAACGGTTGATCCAGGTTGGTGTTACGCAGGAACCAGCGCGTTGCTCGTCGGATTAAACGCATCAAACGCCCATGACAAACAAACTGCATTTTGTGTTCAACCTTATGATCAAGGTCATCAACCGCTTGCCACCATTCTCTTAAACGGAACACATCACGAGCAACAATGAAGGCCTTAGCAATCTGACCGTCCGGCAAGCCGGTTGAATTTCTCATGCGGTGAACAAACAAGTCACCCATTAAGTTAACAATTTCATTCGCTAACTGGGTTGCTACGATTTCTTTGTTCAAACGAAGTGACATGATTTCTTCAAAATACTTCTCTTGCAGACGAACCGGGAACTCATGAAGTGCTTCTTTCAACACGTACGGATCATCCAGCCCTTCTGCCGCAGCCAAGGTATCTTTCAACTCATTCTTCGCGTAAGAAATAACCACCGACAATTCAGGACCCGTTAAGCCGATCTCTTGACGGCGTCGTTCATCCAGCACTTCATTGTTTGGTAGGAATTCTAACTCACGATCAAGACGCCCTGTTTCTTCAAGGTGCGCTAGGAATCGAATGTATTCGTTGATTTTAGCGAAGTTACGCTGAGAAGCGTTGGAAATGGAGGTCACCTGACGGTAGTTATTCTTAAGAACCAGGTCTGATACTTCTTCGGTCATTTCCACTAACAGCTCATTACGCTGTTTCAGTGTCATCTCACCTTGTTCCATCAGATGTTGTAACAAGATCTTGATGTTTACCTCGTGGTCCGAACAGTCTACGCCGCCCGCATTATCAATAGCATCTGTATAACAGGCACCGCCATTCAAGGCATATTCAATACGACCGCGTTGTGTGAAACCAAGGTTACCCCCTTCACCAATAACACGCGTTTGCAGTTCAGAACCATTAATTCGAAGTGAATCATTAGCACGATCACCTACTTCGGCATTGGTTTCGAGCGACGATTTAACATAAGTACCAATACCACCATTCCAGATCAGATCGACCTTGGCTTGCAACAACTGCTTGATCAGGTCGTTTGGCGCCAAGCGATCAGCGGTGATACCAAAGGTTTCTTTCATTTCAGGCGAGATCTTGATCCATTTAGCTGAGCGAGAGAAGACACCGCCGCCTTTTGAGATCAATTCCGCATCGAAATCTTCCCAGGTTGAACGAGGCAGATAGAACATACGTTCACGCTCTTTGTAGCTCTTTGCAGCGTCCGGATTAGGATCAATAAAGATATGCATGTGGTTAAACGCCGCCACCAATTTGATGGACTCAGAACGTAACATACCATTACCAAATACATCCCCGCCCATATCACCAATGGCTACCACTGAAATTGGATCTTTCTGAACGTCAATGCCTTGTTCACGGAAATGACGCTGAACCGATACCCAGGCACCACGAGCCGTGATCCCCATCTTCTTGTGGTCATAGCCATCGGAACCACCGGAGGCAAACGCATCACCCAACCAGAAGCCATACTTAATAGCAATTTCATTGGCGATGTCTGAGAAGGTTGCGGTGCCTTTATCCGCCGCAACAACCAAATAGGCATCGTCTTCATCCCAACGAACCACTTGCTTCGGAGGAATGACGTTACCTTCCACCAGGTTATCCGTCACATCCAGCAAACCACTGATGAACTGCTGATAGCAGGCAATGCCTTCGGCCTGAAACTCATCTCTCGACATGGAAGCATTAAGTCGCTTGGCAATGAAACCGCCTTTCGAACCTGTCGGTACAATCACCGAATTCTTAACCTGCTGTGCTTTCACCAGACCAAGAACTTCCGTACGATAATCTTCCTGACGATCTGACCAACGCAGGCCACCCCGCGCAACTCGACCGCCTCGTAAGTGCACACCTTCAATTCTTGGTGAATACACGAAGATCTCGAACATTGGTCGAGGTAACGGCATATCCGGAATGGCCGCTGGTGAGAACTTGAATGACATATAAGGACGGGCTTTGCCTTCCTCATTTACTATATAGGCATTGGTTCTTAACGTTGCACAGATTAGATCGATGTAACGACGCAAGATTCGATCTTCGTTTAAGTTAGACACATCTTCTAACTCTTTAAGGATCTCTTCTTTAAGGGCGTTGGCACCTTCGTGATTATGCTTCTCAGGATTAAATCTCAGCTCAAACAGATTAACGACTTTCTTAGTCAACGCCTGATGATTTGCCAGTGTGCTGCTGATAGAGGTCTGTGAGAAACCGAAGCGGATTTGCTTCATGTACGATGAGTAGGCACGCAGAATATTCACCTGAAAGGTGTTCAAGCCCGCCTTCAAAACCAATTGGTTGAAGCTATCGCTGGCAATTTCGCCTTCCCAAACCTTAAAGATGGTCTCTTCAAAGTTTTCGCGTACTTGTGAGACATCCAATTCAAAGTTTTCTTTGGTTCGCATACGGAAGTCATGCAACCAAACCACTTCTTCATCTTTTGGTTGAATCTGATATGGGTGCTCACCTAAAACATGAAGACCCATTTGCTCAAGCACAGGCATAACATCTGACAAAGGAATCGAGTCAGAACGTTTAAACAAACGCAGACGTAACTGGTGATCTTCATCTTCCGGAGAGCGATAGAAACTCAAGGCCATTGGTTTGCCTTTATCGAGTTCCTCAATATGATCGATATCAGCCACCGCAGTTCTTGGTTGGAAATCCGACTTATAACCGGCTCGGAATGCTTCACCAAAACGCAAAGCCAACGAACTACCCTTCTCTTCACCGAACTGATCAATCAAGGCATGATCAAGATCGTCTTCCCAGTCTGAACAAGCACGAATGACTTTCTGTTCAAGTTCTTTCGGATCTGGAGAGGTACGCTTGGATTCATCCAAACGCACAATAAAGTGGGTTCTGGCCAGAATCGATTCAGAGAAATACGTCGTAAATTCAATGTCTGTAGCATTGTGCTCTTCAACCAGAATATCCTGAATACGTTCACGCAGTTCGGTGGAATACAAATCTCTTGGCATGTAGAGCAAACAGTTTGAGAACATGCCGAAACGTCCCTGGCGAACAAACAGGCGAATCTTTCTACGCTCCCGAATCTGAAGTACACCCAGAGCGATCTCACCCAATTCCTTTACACTAGACTGGAACAACTCATCACGAGGGTAGACGGCTAAAATACGCAACAACATATTGCGTTCCTGCATGTTGCCCCGCTCTATAAAGTCGTCACAAATGCTTTCTACCTTGTTGCGGACAATTGGAATCTCCGATGGATTCGCCGTATAAACTTCGGAAGTATAAACCCCCAGGATACGAGCCAAACCAATCAGTTTACCGTCTTTATCGAAGCGTTTAACAATGATGTAGTCTGGATAAGCGGGACGGTGGATATGCGAGCGAACTCCCGACTTCAGGAATTGAAGAATCGGGCTTCCGTAAACTTCTTTCAAATCTTTGCCAAGACAGAAAGCAATTGCATCTTCATCTCGACGATAATGTTTCAGTAAACCAAGCTGATTTGATCTCTGACGTTTAAGTGAATCGCTTTTTTCGTCGTAGCTGAACTCGTCGTAACCTAAAAATGTAAAGTGGTGATCATCCAACCAGGTTAAGAAGTCGGAGGCTTCTTTCTGATCTTTCTTGGTCAGCCCTTTGGTGGTGGCTTTGACCTCTTCGGAAAGTTCGGTGACCTTTTCTCTTAAGCCTTTAAAGTCATGAACACAAACCGCAACATCGTTAAGGATGCCGTATACAGAATCATGCAGTTCAGCCCTTTGCTTCTTGGAGTTGTGGCGATCAATTTCAAGATGAATAATGACTTCTTTATCAATATTATCATCATCTGGCGATTCCCAGGAGGATAACTCGTGGTTCTTGTTTCGTTCAGCAGAAATCAGACTGTAATGAATGGAATGAATGGTGATATGACGACGATTTAACTCCATACGCATAGAGTCAATCATGAACGGCATGTTCGGGCCTAACACCTGAATAATGGTATGGGTGGACTGCCAGGCATTTTGCTCGTAATCCGGATTGAATACCCGAATTTTAAACAGTTCCTCTTCAGAATCCTGAATAAACTGCCACGTATCCAGCACCAAACCGTATAAATCAGAAGACTTTAGCTCTTCAATATCTTCCCGGGGTGCGGTTGAAATCCAATGCCTGCCAAATGCTTCAACGTCTTTACTCTTTTGACCTTGAAGGCGTTCTTTTACAATTTCAGCAAATTTATCCAGCGTTTTTTCCACGAATTACACTCCGTTTAATCGTACCAAGCTAGCTGCGGCTCGAGGACACCTAATTTATTTTTAGAACATAGTCTCCAAGATTAGACCAAATAGACTGATTTAAAAGAATAAATTGAAATGAACTTAAGCTTGTATTCTCGATCATAAACCTTACATTAGAGTTATATTCAACAACACATTTAAATTTTTAATAACAAATTACTTATTAGCTTCAATTCATTTAGCTACTCATTAAGAACTCGTTATGTCTCAAGAAAACTTCAAAAACGCTCAAAATTATCTAAGCACTCAAATTCTGGGTCAGGAACAACTGGTTAACCGATTACTGATTTGCCTTATTTGTGGTGGCCACTTATTAGTAGAAGGTGCACCCGGTCTAGCAAAAACCAAAGCCATTAAAACCCTATCCGATTTACTTGAAGGCGATTTCCAAAGAGTTCAATTTACCCCTGACCTTTTGCCTTCCGACATTACGGGCACAGAAATCTACCGAAGCCAAACTTCAACGTTCGAATTCCAGAAAGGCCCGATATTCCATAACCTGGTGCTGGCCGATGAAATCAACCGTGCCCCGGCAAAAGTTCAGGCTGCACTGCTAGAAGCAATGGCCGAGAAACAAGTGAGCGTGGGCAGCAAGACTTATCCACTTGATCCGCTGTTCATGGTAATGGCAACCCAAAACCCTATCGAGCAGGAAGGCACCTATCCGCTTCCAGAAGCTCAGTTGGACCGTTTCCTTATTCACTGTAATGTTGATTACCCAACCGCTGAACACGAAAAGATGATTCTTCGTCTCGTCCGTGGCGAGCAAACAACAGCGTTTCCAAAACCGGAAGTGATTCTCACTAAAGAAGCGATATTCACCGCTCGTAAAGAAATTGCAGCATTACACATGTCAGACAGCGTTGAGGATTACATCATCCATTTAACGATGGCCACTCGTACTCCTGAAAAATACGCACCTGAGCTGGCAAATTGGATTGAATTTGGTGTGAGCCCACGTGCCACCATTGCATTAGATCAAGTAGCGCGAGCACACGCATGGTTGAATGGTCAGGACTTTGTTGCGCCTGATAATGTCATGAGTGTGATCCATGATGTATTCCGTCATCGTTTATTACTGACCTACAGCGCTCAGGCAGAGCACATCACAACAGACAATGTGATTGATAAGATTCTTGATGCGGTTCCAGTGGCCTAGCCCCTAGACATCGTTTTGTACCGCTAAACGAAGCAACGTTTAATAAGAAGTCATTTAGCATTTATGTTGTTTAACGCATTTAGAAAAAAATCGACCGCCGAAACGCCCAAGAGCAAAACCCAGTGTTGTGCTCTGCCAAACGCCGTTGTGAATCCGTCAGAAGATCGTTCTTCCAAAGGCGCTTACACTGACAAGCAGTTATTACTCCAATTGGCTACTGCTGGTAGCAAGATCAATCTTGCCAAAGCCACCTATGCACTGAGTCGTAACTCAGGAACGCATCATTCCAATCAACGCGGTCGCGGAATGGAGTTTCTGGAATCTCGTCATTACCAGCCCGGTGATGATATTCGAAGTATTGATTGGCGAGTAACCGCTCGAACTGGAAAAACACATACCAAGGTGTTTGCGGAAGAACGTGAACAACCGGTTTTTGTGCTCTGTGACCAAAGCCCCTATATGTTTTTTGGCAGCCAGGTTCGATTCAAAAGCGTTCAGGCGACCAATCTTGCCAGCTTGATTGCCTGGAGTTGTCTAAAACAAGGCGACCGTTTTGGTGGCGAAATCATTGGATGTGATGGCAACTCAAAACTGTTCAAACTGTCCAGAAACCGTTCTCAAATGCTTCAATTCATTGAACAAATGGCTGAACTCAATCAAGCGCTCAATAAACAACAAGCCGCAGATTACTCGGTATTAACTCACAAGCTTCAACAGTTAAAGTATCTACTGCCACCGGGTTCACGTCTCTACGTGATCTCAGACTTGTTTTCCTACACGCCTGAAGCACTTAAATCCCTGGCTCAGTTATCTGCACATACCCAGATTACCCTCTTTGCAGTGAATGATCCGCTTGAGATTGAACCGCCATGCGCCGGTGAAACACGCATCAGCCTGGGTAATCAGGTGGTGTCCGTGGCGCTTTCCAAAGATCAGCAGCGCAGAATTTCCGAACAATACCTGACAATGCAAAATGAAATCGTGAGTTATTTGAACAATTGGAATATTCCGCTAATTTCGGTTTCTACTGAAGAAAACCCGGTGGATGTATTTAATGGTCGTCCTAGAACGGGAGGCCAAACAGCATGACTCCCAATGGTTTGGATCTGACTCAGTTACTTGGCGAAGTCATCGCGCCACCGGCTGTTGAACATGGCCCTCTTGTTTGGCCGCCTGCCATCGGTTGGTGGATCGTCTTTATTGGCGTCATCGCCTGTCTGATCCTTGGCACCCTATGGCTTGTGAAAGTTAAAAAGAAAAAGGCTGAATTTAACTATCTGAACAGTGCCTTAAGCAATATCGAGATACCTGGGAATTCCTCATCTCATCAAGAACAACTTGAATTCATCAAAGCGTTAAACCGGGCATTAAAAGCCATTGCGTTAGAGAAGTTCGGTCACCATAAAGTCGCTTCACTATCCGGGGATGCCTGGTTGGCCTTCCTTGATGAATCTGGCAGATGCAATCATTTCACACAAGGCAGTGGGCAGATATTTGGCAAAGCCATGTACCAAAAAACAGTTACAGATCTACCAGACGCTTCCCAGTTGAAAGAGGTGTGTAACGCCTGGTGCAAGGAGGTCTGCCAATGACACTTGCATGGCCTCTGGCATTATTACTCTTACCTCTTCCCTGGTTTATCTGGAAATTTGACTCTTCCGCCAAAGATGAAAGTCAGGCGCCCATCTATCTGCCGAATGCAAGCCAATGGACCAAAGTTCAATCCTCATTCAGCAGTTCTGAATCCACACAACGCCTGTCTAAATGGGTCATAGCGTTTCTACTGATCAGCTGGATCAGTTTTATCGTCGCGCTCGCTCGACCTCAATGGGTTGGAGAACCCATCCCCTTGCCTACTGAAGGCCATGATTTGTTACTGGCCGTAGACCTTTCCGGCAGTATGGACATGGAAGACATGCTCTACCAGGGCAAACGACTGAACCGTTTGAATACCGTGAAATTGGTGGTTCGGGATTTTCTTACCGAACGTAAAGGGGATCGTGTCGGTTTGATCGTTTTTGGTGATGCCGCCTTCATTCATACTCCCATCACCCGCGACCTGGATTCAGTCAGTAAATTACTGATGGAAGCTCAAGTGGAAATGGCTGGGCCTAATACCGCCATTGGCGATGCCATCATCAAATCCACTGACGTTTTACGAAACCAACCCGAAGCTGCAAGGGTAATGATTCTGTTAACTGACGGAGCCAACACCGCCGGCGAAATCAAGCCTTTGCCTGCAGCCGATATTGCTGCAAAAAATGGTATCAAAATTTACACCATTGGTATCGGTGCTGACTCCATGAAACGCAGCGGCTTTATGGGTCTCTTCAGCGATACTGTAAATCCGTCTAAAGACCTTGATGAAACGACCTTAAAAGGCATTGCCGAGAACACCTCGGGTTTGTATTTCCGAGCCAAGAATCCGGAACAACTTGAAGCGATTTATCAACGCATCAATGAATTGGAACCCATCGATCAGGACGCTCAGTTTATCCATCCAGTCAAAGAGTGGTTCTATTGGCCACTGGCATTAAGCCTTCTATTTTACTTAGCAGCCTTTGGCACAAGGCACTTAAGCGACCTGCCACGACGTATCAAACAGTTTGCAAATCAACGTACCATTAGTTCAGCTAAAAAGGGAGGCATTCAATAATGGAATCATTTATTGAGAGCTTCACACTGGCAAGACCCTGGTGGTTATTAGCATTAATCCCGGTAATGATCTGCCTGTATCTGTTCATGCAGCGAGTGAGAAGTGCCCAACAGTGGAATAAATATATTGCCCCTGAGCTACTTTCCCAGCTGACGGATAATGACTCTAGCTCAAGCAAGCCTTACTGGCTCTCTTCCATTGTTTTGCTTGTCAGCCTGTTGGCCGTAATTGCCTTTTCAGGCCCCTCTTTTAAATCAAATCAGGTCCAATCATTACAAACCGATGATACTTTGGTGGTGATTCTTGATTTGTCTCTATCGATGTTGGCTGAAGATGTAAAACCGTCTCGTCTTCAGAGAGTGAAATTCAAACTTCAGGATCTGTTAAAGAAACGGAAAACCGGCTATACCGCGCTGATTGTTTATTCAGGCGATGCCCATGTGGTTGTACCCCTGACAGAAGACACAGAAACCATTGAACATCTGGCTAAATCATTGAACCCGTGGATGATTCCTTCCAAAGGCAGTCGTCTCTACCGCGCGATCGAAGAAGCGAACAAGCTACTGGAAGCCTACCCTTCCAGTAAGAGTCGAATCCTTCTGTTCACCGACGAGATATCTAACGCTCAACTCAACAAGAGTCTGGAGATTTCACAACACCCTACTTATGTGGTGGGTGTAGGTTCTGCCTCTGGCGCTCCCATTCCCTTGCCGGATGGAAAGCTGCTTAAAGACGATCAACAAAACATTGTCATTGCTAAATTGCATAAAGAACAGGTCAATGCTCTGGCTAATAAAACGGGGGGAAGCTATAACCCGCTTTCTATCAACGATTCAGATATTGAAGATGCATTGAATTTTGAACCTTCTGATCAGTCTGATCGGGATGAAATGAATGAACTGGCCGCCGTTAAAGACTTCGGCTACGTTCTGTTAATTCCTTTATTCTTCTTGATGCTTTTATCCTTCAGAAAAGGTTGGATACTCGTACTTCCCCTGTTTCTGATTCAACCGAATGAAGCCTTCAGTGCAGAAGCGAACGCCCCTGAGATTTCATTTTGGGACAGCTTATGGAAAAACCAATCCCAACAAGCGCAGTCGTTATTGGACCAAGGCGAATACAATGCCGCCGCAGAACTGTTTGATGATCCCACAAGAAAAGGGAGCGCTTACGCGAAAGCTCAAGACTGGCAAAAAGCAGAGGAAGCCTTTCATCAAGCAAACTCAGCCACTGCCACTACCCAATACAATCTGGCGAATGTTCAGGCCCAACAGGGCAAACTGGATGAAGCCATCAAGCGTTATGACTCAGCCATTGAGCACGCAGAAAAAGAGGACAATCAAACGGTATTGGAACGCGCACGGAAGGACAAAGCACTGCTTGAGCAGCTAAAAGATCAGCAACAGCAGAATGAAAACCAACAACAGAGTCAAGACGATCAGCAAAACCAGCAAGACTCTGGTGAACAACAAAATTCACAAGACAAACAAGACGGTTCTTCTGAAAACAAGGACAGTGCTTCTGAAAACCAAGACGGCCAGTCAGGAGATCAACAGTCCGGTAATCAGCAGGATCAGGAACAATCACAGCAGAACCCTGAGTCGTCCAACGATCAAAACCAATCCGGTCAGGATCAGGATCAGGATCAGGATGGTGAAAGTAATCAAAACCAGCAGAGCCAAAAAGATCAGCAAGGCTCCAATCAGCAATCAGAGCAAGATCAATCAAACTCAGGAACCTCTGAGCAGCAAGAAGATTCCTCACTGGACGAGCAAAGTGCTCAACAGGCCGCTCAAAAAGCCAATGATTCCAGTGAAGAACTAGAACGACAAGCTACTGCGCAGAATGCACAAGCATCAGAGTCTGAAGCACCAGATCAAGAACCATCGGGTATTCATGATTATCAGGCTAAGGGTCGTCCACAGCCGCTTTCCCAGGAAGAAATTGACGAGCAAAAGTATCAGCAAACCCTTCGTAAGATCCAGACGGACCCTTCGATACTGCTAGAAAACAAGTTCAAAATTCAACATTATCAAAGAAACAAACCGGCTAACGAATCACAGGTTTGGTAAGGCCATTGAAATAACGATTATGAAACAGCGTCTATTAATGAAACATCAGTTACGTGCCATTCTTTCTTTATTCCTGCTTTTTGCCAGTTCCCTAGTAATGGCACTGGATGCCCGGGTGGACAGAACCACTCTGCCAAAGAATGAAACACTGCAATTAGAGCTATCGGGTTCATTCAGCGCCTTTAATCTGAGTATCGACTTATCACCGTTAGAAAAAGATTTTCGCGTACTTGATAATCGCCGCAGTACTAACATGCAGTACATCAACGGTAACTTTGAAGCGAAAACTACGCTCACAGTAACCTTGGAACCCAAGCGTTCAGGTCTGCTGACCATTCCTGCCATCACCATTGAGGATGAAACCAGTGCGCCCATTGAGCTAAAAGTCACGGATGCCGTCAATTCCATTTCAGGGGACCCAAATCAGGCGCCACCGGTTGATATTGAAGTCTCGCTGGATACGACAGATACCTGGGTGCAGGCACAGGTTCTACTGAAAATTAAACTCTACCAATCTGTAAAACTGTTCAATCTGGAACTGCAAGGCGTGAAAGAGCTTCAGCAACTCGGCTTAAGCATTGAGAAGATTGGTGATAACACGACCTATCAAAGTAAACGTCACAACATCAATTATCAGGTCACAGAACTCAACTACCTAATTTTCTCTGATAACCCAGCTAGCTTGACGCTGCCTGAATTTATTTTTGAAGGTCAGGTGCCACTGCGAAACTCCCGCTATGGCAAGCGTGTTGAAGCGCGTTCAGAACCGATCACCCTAACCTTCAAAGATGTACCGAAAGACTACCCTTCCGCTACTTGGATTCCTGCCAAAGGTCTACAGATTTCAGACGACCTTGCTGAAACCATCGAAATCAAACAAGGCGAATCACTGAACAGAAATCTGATCATGTCCGTCTATGGGCAGGAAGCCGCTGTTATTCCCGACGTTCCTCAACTGCAATCCGATCTGATTAATGTCTACGGAGATGCGCCTGAATTGAATAATCAGATGACTCAGGAAGGCATCACGGGTGTGCGTATGGATAACATTGCGCTCATTACCAAGCAGCCTGGCACCCTAACACTGCCAGCCATTGAGATTCCCTGGTTCAACGTTGAAACAGGTAAAACCGAATACGCACGTTTACCTGAGCGAACGATTAACATCCTTCCAGATGCGTCACAAATCAGTAATGTGCCAGAGCCAGTTCAACCCAATGTTCCGTTGCAAACACCCGCTCTAGAAGCGCCTGAGTCCCATGCAACTATCAATGAAACACATCCAACAGAAGTGAGCCAGGGTCCACCGCTGCTCACCAAGATTCTGATCATTACTTTATTTATCACTGTGATCGCTCAGGGATTCACCATCCTCAAGCTGATGAAAAAGCTCAAAGAGAAAGAACAAAAACCGCTAACTGAGAACAAGCCGGTCAATGAATCTTCATGGGATCAGCCCTTGCCTACAGATTTCGTCGCTTGTTTCCGATTGATTCAAAAGGCGTTGCAAGACAATAATATGTCCATAGAGGCACTGCCCGAACACGCACAAACATTAATTGATCAGTTCCGAATGAATAACTATGGATCTGAAAATGCGGGTAATGATGTTTCATTTACCAATGAAGAAAGAGAAAAATTAAGACTGCTTCTGAAAGAATTTTTTGACAGTCAAACAAGACAGGCACAAGGCCCAAGCCTGTACCCTGAATAATCGATTAAACGGATTTACTATGAATCGCTTTAACTTCAAAACGTCAGCTCGTGCAGTTTTATTATCCGGCATAACGACTGCTATAACCGTTGCCAGCGCAGGACTTTTTCCCTCGTTCACCCTTGCCAGCAGTGAATTCGAGCAATTCAAACAACAGTATCTGGCGGAATCTGATAGCTACAAGAATACTCAAACCGACGAATTTAAAGCCTATGTAAAAGCATACAAAGAGGCCTTTGCAGACTACAAGAAAGAGCTTTCCAGTGTTTGGGGCGATGACGTTTCTATCAGCGATGAAACCACCTGGGTGACACACACCGATGACCTGACCACACGTAGCGAAGTTGATTTCGAAAAAGACGAAATCCGCATTACGCTGATTGTTGAAGAAGAACTCCCTGAGGAAAAGATCCAGGAAAAGTTAAACGATCAGCTCACCAAACTTGCTGATACATCGGTTGAACAGGCTCAGAAAGAAGACCCTATTACCCAGAAAGTGGAAGCACTGGTTGAGCCTCAGCAAATTACGCCAACACTGCCTCCTAAACATAAGCCAGATACCAAGCCAGTCATTACCTTGGTAGATAAGCCCGTTGAGACACCTGAGGCAAAAAAACAAATTGAAGACCTGGTAAAAACCGCCAAGCTGATCATTAAACCGGCTCCGAAAGTTACACCTAAACCGGTCGTTAAAGACACTAAGAAACCGACCACCAAGCCGGTTAAGAAACACCGCATCTTGATGACAATCCCTTTACCAAAAACAGCTATTTCGTCGAAAGCACAACGCTTTAAATCGCCGGTAGATCAATCAGCCTCAAAATGGAAAATGGACGAGGCACTGGTTCTGGCAGTTATTCATACTGAAAGCAGCTTTAACCCGATGGCTCGCTCTCACATTCCAGCTTACGGTTTAATGCAGATTGTACCTCGCTCAGCAGGTCAGGACGCTTCAGCGCTTATCTATGGCAATTCACGTATGCTGACCTCGAGCTACCTCTATACACCGGAAAAAAACATTAACGTGGGTACGGCTTATCTTCATATTCTGGATAAACGCTATCTGAGAAAGATTAAGGATCCAGAATCTCGTTTGTATTGTGTGGTAGCAGCCTACAACACCGGAGCAGGCAATGTGGCTAGGGCTTTCACCGGAACTACCTCCGTTTCCAAAGCCGCGCCGAAGATTAACAGCATGACGCCCTATCAGGTTTACAATCATTTGTTGAGGAACCTTCCTCATGACGAAACAAAAGATTATCTGAAACGCGTAACCTCTCGTTATGAGGCGTACAAGAAAAGCGTTCTCTAATTTTTATTATCTTGAGGCTAAGATAGTTCATGAAATATTCCTTTCTAACCACTATCTTAGCCATCAATTATTCAGAACGATCAAAGCCTCTGCATAAAAAAATATCTAGCTACGCATTTCTCAGTGTTCGTAAATCAGATTAAACTTAACCCGACTAAAATTAGTTCAGCTATAAATTTTTTCCGTCATACCAGCTTAAGAAACCATCATGAACAGACACGCCCGGTTTTATACTCATCTGCTAAACAGATTTAAGCCTGCCATTCGTCCCATCCGAGGCATATCTTTACCTTTTGTATTGTTTGTACTTGCCAGCTGTGCGGCCCTGGTTGAAAACCCTTTAAGTCCTCAAGAACCACCTCAAGTTCAGGACAGAGCGCTGACTGAACAGGCATTTAAAGCCGGTCCCGAGCTTCATGCTTATCACATTGGCGCCCAAAAACCGTTAACGCTTGGTGATGATAATAAGAGCAACGATGATAACAGCACGGACGTTTCCTCGATCATCAACAACCGCTGCGTCGTATGTCATGGCTGCTACGATGCACCTTGCCAGTTAAAAATGAGTTCCTTTGAAGGCATTGATCGAGGAGCAAACAAAGAGCTGGTATATGATGGCACCCGAATTCGCCCTACTAACCCGACGCGCCTTTTTGATGATTCAGTAACCACCCAACAATGGCGTGAAAAAGACTTTCATCCTGTATTAAATGAATGGGAACAAACACCGGAAGCAAACCTGAAGAAAAGCCTTGTTTACCAACTCATTGCGATGAAGAAAGAACATCCCTTACCAGAACAGAAGTTACTCCCGGAAAGCTTTGAACTCGGTCTGGACCGTCAGCAGGAATGCCCGACCATCGCTGAGTTCGATCATCACAAGAAGAAGCAGCCGCTTTGGGGCATGCCTTATGGGCTTCCGGCGCTGTCTGATCAGGAATTTTCCAGTCTTGAATCCTGGGTAAAAACGGGAGCAAAAATGCTTCCACCGCCAGAACTGGACGATTCAATCACATCGAAAATCACAGATTGGGAAACCTTCTTTAATGGTCAATCCTTAAAAGAGAAACTGGTCTCCCGATACATGTTTGAGCATCTCTATCTGGCCAATCTCTATTTCCCGGAAACAGAGGATTCTGATGCCTCTGCACCTCAAGAGCCCTTGTTCTTCAAACTGATACGTTCCTATACCCCAAGCGGAACGGATATCAAGCCAATCGCCACTCGACGTCCGTTTGATGATCCGGGAACAACAGAATTCTATTACCGCCTGCGTCCGGTATTCAGCAAAACGCTGGATAAAACCAATATGCCTTATCGCTTGGACGAGGCTAGGAAAGTTCGCTGGAATGAATTGTTCTACCAACCCCAGTATGAAGTCACCCAGTTACCCGGTTATGATCCCATCGTCTCAGCGAACCCGTTTGATGCCTTTGAACAATTACCTATTCAAGCCCGATACAAATTCATGCTGGACGAAGCCATGTATACCATCAGTGGCTTTATCAAGGGCCCTGTTTGCAGAGGCCAAATTGCGCTGAATGTGATTCGTGATCATTTCTGGGTGATGTTTATCGATCCAGATAATCCTCACATGCATGATGCCAATGAGTTTATTTCAGAACAAAAAGACTATCTGAGAATGCCTGCTGAAACCGGCAGCGGTGGTCTTCCCTTTGCTAGCTGGATGGAATACTCAAAACTACAGCAAGAATATAATGAAGCTCGAGCTAAACGCATTCATGAGTTATTTCCGTCAAATAAAGATCTCAATCTGGATTTGGTTTGGGACGGTGATGGCTCTAACCAAAATGCTGCATTGACCGTCTACAGACACTTTGACAGTGCCACCGTCCTTAAAGGGCATCATGGTAAAGTGCCTCTTACCACCTGGTTAATCTCCTATACCCTGCTTGAACGCATTCATTACTTATTGGTAGCAGGCTTTGATGTTCACGGCAACGTGAGCCACCAATTGCTAACTCGACTCTATATGGACTTCCTGAGAATGGAAGCGGAAGCTAATTTCCTGACCCTACTGCCATCGGATGTAGCCTCACTGGAAATCACACGCTGGAACCAAGGTGCCGTAGATGGCGTTAAAAACTATCAAGCCTTTATCGAACAACGAAGAACTCGCACCACAGGCATTACCTACCTAACACAACACCCTAAAGAAGAGCTCCATAACCTGGTTCATCAGAAGTATGGGCCATCGGTGATTAATGCCGACCCAATAAACCGACCTGATCATCAGCATCAATATTCCTCTCTTGAAAGAAAGCTTCAAGATTTAGCCAAATTGCGTGGTAAACACCTAACCTTCCTGCCAGAACAAGTGATTCTTAGACTCACGACCAATGACAAGCAGGTTCAGGTTTATACTCTACTGAACAATATCAGCCACACCAATGTGGCTCATATCTTTAATGAGGCGTCCAGGATCGTCCCTGAAGAACAAACCCTTTCTCTACTAAAAGGCATCGCAGGTTCGTATCCAAATGCGTTCTGGGATGTAAAAGAAGACGAATTGGAAGATCTAACCAATCAGATATTCCATCTCAGCAACGAAGAAGACTACGCCAAACTGATGTCTGACTATGGAATTCGAAGAACCAACAAAGACTTCTGGAAATTCAGTGATGAGATACACCAGTGGCAAATGGCACATGCGCCGTTGGAAGGTGGTTTACTCGACTACAATCGTCTGGAGAATCGCTAATAACTAAAGACCTCTATGTATACACTATGGATTTATCCAATACACAGAGGTCTTTTATTCTGACGCTTTTTTAAACGGCAACGCCTGACGACATGCTTGATAGTAATCCTCAACATAAACCGTTTCTTCTTTCACAGCGTTGGCAATTGCAACCCGAAAAGCGTCATCACGGATCCAATGCAAAGAATGGGTAAACACGGGTTCGAACCCTCGCTGAATCTTATGTTCACCCTGCACTCCGGGATCAAATCGTTCCAACCCCTGCGCTATGCAGTAATCAATCCCCTGATAATAACACGCTTCAAAGTGAAGAAATTCATGATGCTCAATCGCCCCCCAATAGCGGCCGTAGAGACAATTTGAGTCACGAAAGTTCAATGCACCTGCGATGTATTTTCCTTCACGTTTGGCTAACACAAGCACCAATTCATTGGTCATGGTATGTGTTAAGCCATCAAAGAAGGCCTTATTAAGATAGCCGCCATGGCCACTTCGTTTGGCATACGTCATCACGTAAAACTTATAAAATGCACTCCAGTGTTCTGGTTGTATTTGCCCCCCAGAAAGAACGTCAAACTCAATGCCTTTATCCAATAACGCTTTACGTTCTTTCCGTACATTTTTACGTTTGCGGGAACTGAAGCTTTCCAGAAAATGATCAAAACTCTGATAGCCACGATTCTGCCACTGAAAATGAACCGCCTTTCGATCAAAATCAAAATCGGTCTGTCGCTCAGTCGTTTGCTGAGCCGTTGGAAATAAAAGATGGAATGAAGAGGCATCACTGTCATGAGCAAGTGCCTTAACCTGCTCTACAATTTTAGAG